>Ga0265327_10000325_pt1 | contig 90949 bp, 77 predicted proteins | sample 41621metaG_FD_202089 | JGI IMG/M metagenome (GOLD analysis project Ga0265327, IMG submission 202089) | Rhizosphere microbial communities from Carex aquatilis grown in University of Washington, Seatle, WA, United States - 4-16-21 metaG | ecosystem: Host-associated > Plants > Roots > Rhizosphere...
TGGCGCGCCGCAAGGCGCGCCCCTTTTTCTTGGGTGGCTTGTTTTCAATGGAGGCGGGGTGACCTCACCCCGTGGATCGCTGGGGGGCCCGTCTCCTGACGGGCCGCGGCCGATCTGAAGATCGGCCCTCCATCGGGGAGCGCCTGCCTTACGGAATCCGCAGCTGCATCCCGACTCGGAGCGTGCTCGAGCCCTGCAGCAGCTCCCGGTTGGCCGCGAAGATCTCCTGCCAGCGGTTGGCCGTGCCGTAGTAGCGCAGGCTGATGCGGGAAAGCGAATCGCCCTCGGCGACCGTGTGGTAGCGGACTTCCGCGGCCGCCGGCGCGGTGTGGACAACCGGCGCTGGTGCCGGATTGCCCGAGGCGATCGACGAGGCCGGTGTGCCGAGGCGGGCCGCCGACGCGATCTGGTCGAGCGTGCCCTGCGCCTGGGCCAGGCGGGCGGCGAGCGCCCCGTTCTCGTTGCGCAGCTGGGTCAGGACGGCGGTGCGGTCACGCTCCTGGTTCACGTTGCCCTCGACGAGCCTTGAATTGGCGTCGCGCGCGCTCTGCAGGTCGCGACGGGTCTGGTTGAGCTGAGCGGTGAGTGAGTCGATGTTTTGCTGGGCGCTGCGGTCAGCCTCGGCCTTGGACTGCTCGAGGCTGCCGCTGGTCTGGGTCAGGCGGATGTTGTCGGCCTTGAGGGCGGCGAGCTGCTTGCGCAGGTCGCTCCGCTCGAATTCCAGCTTGCTGTTCGCGGCGGTGAGCTCCGCAACGGCAGTGCCGTGCGAATCGGCGGCCTTCTCCGCATCGGCCGCGCGGTCCTGCAAGGCGGCCAGCTCGGCTTGCGCTTTGTCCGCCGCCTGCTTGCTGGCAATGGCCTGGGAGGTCGCGTCGGCGCTCTCCTTCTGCAGGGTGTCGACTTCCTGCTGGGCCTTGAGCAGCTGGCTGCTGGCGGCCTCCAGTTTCTCCAGCAGCGCCGCCTTCTCGTCGGCCAAGCCGGGAAGCACCGTGGCAACCTTGCGGGCGTCTTCCAGCTGCTGTTTGAAGGTATCGCGCTCGCCGGCCAGCTTCTGGTTGTCGTCCGTCAGCTTCTGGACCTGGCGGCGGGCCTCGTCCGCCACGGCGGTCAGGTCCTTCAGCTTGGCCTGCAAATCGTCAAACTGATCCTTGTCGACCGTGGGTTGCTCGGACTGCTTGGCGCTCAGGAGCGCGCGGTTCGCCTCGGCAAGGGACTTGTTCGTCTCGCGGGTGCGCTGCAGCTGCGAGGCCATGGTGGCGATCTCCTTGGCGGTGTTGTTGCGCTCCTCCTCGATCTGCCCTTCCAGCTCCTTCACGTGGGCCTGCAGGGTGCTGATCTCCATCTTGTAGGCATCGGGGCGGGCGGCCGAGACGGCCTCCGATTGCGCGGCAAGCGCGGCGGCCGTGGACTTCTTCGCGCTGTCCAGGTCCTTCTCCAGCCGGTCGTTCGCCGCCGTCAGGTCGGCCACGGTCGCGTTGAGTTTCTCGATCCCCTGGTTGGCCTCCGCGAGGTCGGCCTGGAGTTTCTTCGTGTCGTCGCCCCCGTGGGTGCGGATGGTGTGGGCGTCGTCCAATTGCTTCTGCAGCTCGGCGACGCGCGACTTGGACTGCTCGGCCTCGCGCTGGGCGCCGGACAGGGAAGCGGTCAGCTGATCGTTCTTGTCCCGCAAGGCGGAAGCCTCCTCGACGGCCTTGCCGAGCCGGGCATTCTCCTCCCGCAGGGAGGCCAGCTGGGAAGCGTCACGCTTGAGCTTGGCCAATTCGTCGCGCAGGGCGCCGGTGTCGGTTGAGCCGCGTTTGGCGGCAGCAAGGTCCTTCTCCAGCCGGTCGTTGGCCGCGGTGAGTTCCGCCACGGCAGCGCCGTTCTTCTCCAGCGCCTCGCTGGCCTCGGCCAGCTGTTTCTTCAGGTCGTCGATCCCAGCCGAGCTGCCCGTGGCCTGCTTCTGGGCGCTGCGCAGGTCGCTTTCGACGGTCGCCACCCGGGCTTGCGCCTGCAGGTAGCTGCGATGCTCGGCCGCGACTTTGTCGGTCAGTGCGTTGTTTTCCTTCTGGGCCTGGTCGAGGCGGGCTGCGGAGTCGGCGGCATCGTGCCGGAGTTTGGTCAACTCGTCGTTCCGGGCGCTGGCGTCACCGGCGCCCTGTTTCGCCGCCGCGAGATCCTTCGCCAGCCGGTCGTTGGCCGCCGTGAGCCCAGCCACCGCCGCCCCGTTCTTCTCAAGGGCCTGGCTGGCATCGGCGAGCTGCTTCTTGAGGTCTTCCTGACCGGCGCTGGCGCCGGAAATCTTCTGCTGCGCACCGCGGAGATCTTCCTCCAGCGCGGCCACCCGGGCCTGTGCCTGGACGTAGCTGCGATGTTCGCCAGCCGCCTTGTCGGCGAGGGCCTTGCCGTCCTTCTGCGCCTGCTCCAGCCGCGCGGAATTGTCCGCGGCGGTCTTCTGCAGTTTGGCGAGTTCGTCGCGCAGCGTGGCCGTGTCGCCCGCCCCTTGCTTGGCCGCGGCGAGATCCTGCTGCGCGTTCGCCACGGCGGATTTCAGGTCGGCAATCGTGGCGGAATTTCTTTCGAGGGACTGGTTGGCGTCGGCCAGCTGCTTCCTGAGTTCATCAAGGCCGGCGGTGCTGCCGGAAGCCTTGCGCTCGGCGGCCCGCAGGTCGCTCTCCACGGTGGCAAGCTTCGCGGCGGCCTGCAGGTAACCGTCGTGTTCCTTCGCCACCTTGGCCGTGAGATCCTGGTTCTGCTTGGTGAGATTTTCCGCGCGGTCGGCAACCTCAGCCAGCTTCTGCTTGAGCGGGCCGGTTTGATCGGCGGCCGGTTTTGACGCCTGCGCGGCCAGCGCGGCGGTCTGGTCGGCGGCAAGCTTCTCGGCCTGCGCGAGTTTCCGGCGGACGTCGGCGATCTCCGCGTCGGTGGACTCGGCGGCCGCCGTCTTTTCCCGGAGTGATTTCTCCAAGGCCGCCTTGTCGGCCTGCAGGGCCTGAAGTTGCTGCTGGGCCTGCGCCAGCTTCGGCGCGAGTGAATCGGTGGCCGGCGCCGGGCGGGAAGGCTGCTTCTCCAGCTCGGCGACCCGGGCCGCCAGCTTGGAATTCTCCGCCTGGAGCCGCGAGGCCTCCTGCGCCGCCGTGGCCGCCTTGCTGTTCAGTTCGGCCAGCTGGTCGCTGGCGGCATCCGTGGACTGGCGGGTCGAACGCAGCTGCTGGATCTGTTCGTTCAGCCGGGAGATTTCGCCCCGCGCCGCACTGAGCTGGCCGTTGAGGTTGTCCGCATCCTTGACCGCGGCATCACGCTGCCCCTGCAGGCGGGTGTTGTTGGTGTCGACCCGCTGGTTTTCGGAACGCATCTCCGCGCTGGCGGCATTGTCGCCGGCACCCGTGTCCGCCGTCTTGGCCGGACCGTTGCGCAAGGCGCGAAGCTGGGAATTGAGCGAGAGCAGTTCGCGGGTGGACCGCTTCACCTCGTCGTTCAGGCGCGCGTTGTCGCGCTGGAGGTTGGCGAGGATCGCGTCCTTGTCGGAACCTTGGATCGGATATTTTGCCGTGTCCGTGCCCGCGGCCGGAGTGGGGGCGGATTTGGCCGCCGCCAGGTTCTCGTTTTCCTTGATCACCCGCGTATTGGTTTCGGCTAGTTTCTGGTTGTCCTGCCGGAGCTGATCCACCGTGGCCGCGTTCTGCGCCAGCTTGGCCGTCAAGGCCGTGATTTCAGTCTGATACTTGGTCACGTCGACCGTCGGGGCGGCAACGGCGGGAGCCGCCGTCTTGAGTTGGGCCAGCTCCTGTTGCACATCCGTGAGCTGGGCGGCCACGACGGCGGCGGCCTGTTCGCCGGCGGCCTTGTCGACCGTGAGTGACTGCACCTGGGTCGAGAGCCGGCGGCTCTGTTCGCGAAGCTGGTCGATCAGCTTGCTGGATTCGCCGCTCTGGCTGAGCTGCTGCTCGAGCCTAGCCTTCTCCAATTCAAGCTGCTGGTTGGTCTCGGCATACTGGCTGTTCGCCCGGCGGGCCTGCTCGAGCGCGGCCGCCAGCTCGGCTTCGCGGGCGGCGGACCGGTCCGGCACCGCGGGCACGGGCGCAGCTGCTGCCGGCTGGGCGCGCGCCGAAGCGGCGGGCGCGGGCGGCGGAACCGCGACCGCGGCAACGGGAAGAGCCTTGCCGGCCTTCCGGGCGGCCAGTTGCTGGGCCGCCGCCGTGCGCTGATCGGGGGAGAGTAATTTTTCCAGGGCATCGCGCGCGGCCGGATTGGCCCCGTTCTCGGCCGCCAGACTGAGCCACACGAAAGCCTGCAGGGTATCCTTGGCGAGGCCGCCCCGGCCATCGGCGAGCATGACGCCGTAGTTGTTTTGCGCCGCCGGGAAGCCCTGCTCGGCGGCGGCCCGGTAGAAACCGGCGGCTTGCGCCTCGTTCTTCGGCACGCCCCGGCCGTCCTCCAAGAGCAGCCCGAGGTTGTATTGCGCACGGGCGAAGCCCCGGTCCGCCGCCTGCTTATACCAGCGCGCAGCCTGCGCCTCGTCCTTCTTCACGCCACGGCCGGCCTCATAGGCGAGCCCGAGGTTGAACTGCGCCTCGACGACGCCTTTCTCGGCGGCCTGCTTATACCAGAGGTTGGCCTCGAACAGATCCTGACCGACGCCGCGGCCGGTCGAATACATGTTGCCGACATTGAACTGCGCGGCGGCAAACCCCTGCTCAGCCGCCATCAGGTAATACTTGAAGGCCTGGCGGTCGTCGGCCGGGAGCCCGCGCCCCAGCTCATAAGCGAGGCCGAGATTGAACTGCGCCGGGGCAAAGCCCTTGTCCGCCGCCTGGCGATACCACTTGTTCGCCTCGCCGAAATCCTGCGCAAGGCCGAGCAGCGCGTTGGTGTAAGCATTGCCAAGGGCGTTCTGGGCCTCGAGGTCCTCATGCTCCGCCTTGGCACGGATGTCCTTAAGGTCACTGTCTGAAGCGGGCTGCGCGAACGCGGGGATCAGGCCGGCCGCGCCCAAAAGGACCATCCCGGCCAGCACGCAACCCTTCCGGGCAGACCAGTGATTTCGGGTGGAGGGGGCGGGATTACGCACCCCTTAACTTAAGGAGAAAACCCTAGACGGGAGCAAGGCCGCATCGACCATCCCGTGGATAATTTTTTTGTCCGGCGGGCAAAAAGTCGCGAGGGCGCCGGAGAGCCGGGCCTTGCCGCCGACCACGAAATAATACGGGCATAAACGGAGCCGGCCCGCCTTCGTCACGGCCACCGGGGGCTGGCCGGGGTCCTTTTGCTCGTAGACCGGGTGCTCGATGCGTTTCGGCTTCTTGTATTCCTGCAGGACATGGAGGTTGGTCGGCGCAAGTTGGAGCGCCTGCTCCACGCCGGCCTGCCATTCCTCGCGGGAGCAGTCGCTGCCGAGGATGACGCTGCGCGCGCCCCACGCGGTCTCGTGGAAGCCTGAAATCTTGATGATGAGGTCGCGTTCCTTCTGCGACGCGCCGATGAGGTCGCGCCAATCGTTGAGCGCCCGGCCGCCCACGCGCGGGCCGTCCAGCACGGCGCCCGGCGGCAACGGCGCCGGGTCCATGACCCACGACGGCGGGATCAGCTTGCGCAGCAGCTCCAAGCTCCGCCGGCTCAGGTGTTCCGCCCAATACTCGGGGAGGAGGTGGTGGTGGAACAGCGCCAGCGCCAGTTTCTCCTCCTGAAAATGCCGCATCGGCGGCGAGATCGTGACCGCCCCGCTCTGCCAGGCCTCGAGGATGTCGGCGGCGATGCGCACGTTCGCCCAGTCAAAGAGTTCGAAGAAGCGGTAGATGACGTCGATCTTCTCGGGCGTGCCCTCGACCGCGAAGAACAGCTCGCCGCCCAGCGGGAAGACATCCTCGGGCCGCATGCAGTAGACGCGCCGGCCGAGCCGCTGGAGCTGTTCCGCGAGCCACTGCATCTCGGGCCGGTAGGTCGCCGCCTCGTCGCTGACCAGGATCGCAATGAGCGGATTGCGCGCCTCGGGGCGCAGGCTGGCGAGCGATTGGTAGAAATTCTCGACCATCGCGCCGCCGTGGCCGAGCACCGCCTGATCGGTATCGCCGCCGTAAAGCTTGTTGAGGAACGCCGTGAGCCCGATGCCGCCGGGCACGGAATCGAGTTCGGTCAGCGCGAAGCCGTCCTCGGTCAGCAGCAAGTCGGGCCGGAGCACCGTCGGAAATGCGCCGCGGTTCCTCGGGTCGCGCGCGTGCTGCACGAGGTTGGCCGGCTTGCCACGGTCGAGGTAGTCGGCGACCCAAGGCGCGAGCAGCGGCTTGTTGCGGAGGAGGTTCTTTCCGGCGACCGAGCGGAGGTAAAGCGTCTCGAGCGCCTGATGGAATTCCAGGCAGGCCGTGCCGATCTGCTCGAGCTGCGCCGCCTGGTCGGGTGTCAGCGGCCAGGCCTGCGGCGAGAGCTGCCAAGTCTTGTCCTCGAACAGCGACTGGCCGCCGAAGGCGGAGCGGAGTGTTTCGTGGGACAGTTCGGGCATGGCGCTGTAATCCTTCTCTTTCTCCTAATCGTTCTCTTTCTCAAATGCAAACGGCCGGGAGAACGAAGAACGAGAAAGATTGTCAGTCATCCATCTGGATGTCCTTGTTGCGGTGCCGCGGGCAGCCGGCGCGCAACCACCCGTAGATGAACCGGTCGAGGTCGCCGTCGAGCACGCCCTGTGTGTCGCTGGTGCTGACGCCGGTGCGCAGGTCCTTCACCATCTGGTAGGGCTGGAGCACGTAGCTGCGGATCTGCGAGCCGAAGCCGATCTCGCCCTTCTCCCCGTAGAATTTCTCCATCTCGCTGCGCTTGTCGTCGAGGCGCTTCTCATAGAGTCGGGCCTTGAGGACGTTCAGCGCGGCGGCCTTGTTCTTGATCTGGGAGCGTTCGTTTTGACAGACGACCACGATGCCCGACGGAATGTGGGTGAGGCGCACCGCGGAGTCGGTGGTGTTGACACCCTGGCCGCCCTTGCCGGAGGAACGATAGACGTCGGTGCGGATCTCGTCCTCGGGGATCTCGATGACGATCTCCTCGGTGATCTCGGCCACGACGTCGACGGCGCAGAACGAGGTGTGGCGGCGCTTGTTGGAGTCGAAGGGGCTGATGCGGACGAGCCGGTGCACGCCGCGCTCGGCCTTGGCGTAACCGTAGGCGTTCTCGCCCTTGATCAGGATCGTCGCCTTGGAGATGCCGGCGGTGTCGCCGGGCTGGACGTCCATCAGCTCCGTCGTAAACCCGCGCCGCTCGGCCCAGCGGGTATACATGCGGAAGAGGATGTCGGCCCAATCGTTCGACTCGGTGCCACCGGCACCGGCCTGGATGCTGAAGATGGCGTTGTTGCGGTCGAACTGCCCGGTGAGGAAGGAGGCGATCTCGAGGTTGTCGAGGTCCGCGACCATGGCGGTCACGGAGGCGTTCAGCTCCTTGGCGTATTCCTCCTGCTCGGCGGGCGTCGAGGCCTCGATGAGCTCGACCATGACCGACGCGTCGTCCACGCGCTTGTTGAAGGCGACTAGCCCGCCGATGAGGCGCTTCAGGCCGTTGACCTTCGCGATGTGCTTCTGGGCACGATCCGGGGCATCCCAGAAATCCGGCGCGCCCATCTGCGCCTCCATCGCCTCTATTTCCCTCTGCTTTTGTTCAACGTCAAAGAAACCTCCATAAGTAGCCGGCGCGCTTCTTTATGTTGTCCAGGTGGGAAAAGGTTTCGGGTGCGATCATGACAGCCCCCCACGCTTGGCACTCGCCGCAGCTCCGCAAGCGGAAAGTCGCCCGAGGCGGCCGCCCACGCGCCAGCCCTACACCCGGCATCTGCTCAGAACCAGGGTTTGCGGCCTATGACGTAGGTGTTCACGAACTCCTGGTCGGTGCGGGTCAGGTAGATGATGCCCTCGATCAGGCCGACCAGGCCCATGATGCTCATACCAAAGCCCAGCGTCAGCGTGCCGACGACCAGGGTGACCACCAGCATGATGATGCCCTCCTTGGTGTAACCGAGGATGAACTTGTGGATGCCCAGCGCGCCCAGCACGATGCCGAACACGCCTGCCACGATTTTCCTGTCCGCGCCTGCCGGGGTTGAATCGCTCATGACCGGCAGGTTTGCCATATAACCCGCCTGGTTGTCGAGCCAAGCGAGTGTCGCCGCACCTCAGGTGGATGCCGCTGCCTCGGCCCGGCGTTTCTTCCGGTCCCAATACCAGGCGATCCAGATGCACATTTCGTAAAGCAGGTAGAGGGGAATGGCCATGGCGACCTGCGTGATCACCTCGGGCGTGGTGAGCACGGCGCCAAGAATGAAGGAAAGCACGCAGACGTGGCGCCGGTATTTCGCGAGGTGCGTGTGGTTGATGATGCCGAGCTTCACCAGGAACAGCACGATGATGGGAAACTGGAAGCCCAGCCCCATGCCGAGGACGAAGTGGGTGACGAAACTGATGTAGTCGTCTGCCCGCCAGTCCAGCCCCTCGAAGCCGAGAAGGTCGGAATAGGCCACCGACGCCCGCAGGGCCACAGGCAGCAGCACGAAGTAGGTCGACAGCACGCCGAGCAGGAACAGGACGACGCTCCAGCCCAGCCAGGGAAAAATCGCGCGGCGCTCGTTCAATTTCAGGGCGGGAAAAATGAAGCTCCCGATGAAATACATCCAGAACGGCGCGGAGAGAATCATGGCGCTGTAGAACGCCACGTGAAATGCGACGAAGAAGCCCTCCGCGGGACCGAAATTGTGCAGGCGCACGCGCAGCGGGCTCACGTCGGTCCCGGGCGCGTTGGGCAGCACGCGGAGCGTGGCGACCTGCTGCTCGCCGATCTTCGCCGCGCCCATCTGGAAGACCACGTGCGGAGTCTCGCCCGGGGGCAGACCGGAGAACTGCTCGCGCGTGACGGCGTAGGGTCCAAGGCGCGTGGAGCCGATCTCGAAGCTGACCGTGGGCTGCTTCTTCTCAAAGAGGTCGATGTTGCGCAGCGGATACTCGACGATGGCCACCAGGCGGTCGACGAAGAGCAGGCAGATCATCAACGCCACCCCGATGGCCACGAGGGAACGCAGGAGCACCTTGCGCAGGTCCTCGAGGTGCCCCCAGAAGGACTTGTGCGTGCTCCCGGCGGCGGGCTCGATGTCGATGGTCTCGTCGTCAGACATGGGTCGGGCCGGCCGCTCACGCGGCCGGCGGAGGCTCAGGCACGAAGTTGGCCTGACGCTTGTTCGGCCAGGAAGCTGGCGTAGGTCTTGGCGACGCCCTCCCGGAGGCCGATGCGAGCCTTCCAGCCCAGCGCGGAGAGGCGCGAGACATCCATGAGTTTGCGCGGCGTGCCGTCGGGCTTGGTGGAATCCCAGACGATGCGGCCCGTGAAACCCGTCACCTCGGCCACCAGCTCGGTGAGCTCGCGGATGGTGACATCCGTGCCCGTGCCAATGTTGATCAGGTCGGGCGGGTTCGGCATCTTCAGCAGGAACGCACAGGCTTCGGCCAGGTCGTCGACGTGGAGAAACTCCCGCTTCGGCGACCCGGTCCCCCAGGCGACCACCTCGGCGCGGCCGGCTTCCTTCGCCTCGTGGAATTTGCGGAGCAGCGCCGGCAACACGTGGGAGTTCTGCAGGTGGTAGTTGTCCCCGGGACCGTAGAGGTTGGTCGGCATGGCCGAGTGGTAGAGCACGCCATGCTGCTTGCGGTAATACTCGCAGAGCTTCAGGCCGGCGATCTTGGCGATGGCGTAGGCCTCGTTCGTCGCCTCCAGCGGGCCGGTCAGCAGGCTGCTCTCGGGCATCGGCTGCGGAGCCAGCTTCGGGTAGATGCAGGAACTGCCGAGGAACAGGAATCGCTTCACACCGGCAGCGTAGGCCCCGTGGATGGTGTTGGCGGCGATGGCCAGGTTCTCGAAGAGAAAGTCGGCCGGATAGGTGTTGTTGGCGAGGATGCCGCCGACCTTGGCCGCGGCCATGATCACCAGCTCGGGCTGCTCGGCGGCGAGGAACGCCGCGACCGCCGGCTGGCTGGTCAGGTCGAGCTCGCGGCGCGTCCGCAGCAGGAGGGTCACGCCCGGCTCGCTGCGGAAGCGGCGCACGAGCGCCCCGCCGACCATGCCATTGTGCCCGGCGATGTAGACCTTCATGCGAACGGCGAGCGGGTCGGCGCCGGCAGGCTGGCGATCTGCGCCTCGCGCTTGGCAAGCTCGAGGTCGTGCTCGACCATGATCTTCACAAGGTCCTTGAAGAGCACCTTGGGCTTCCACCCAAGCTGTTTCTCGGCCTTGGCCGGGTTGCCGATGAGCAGGTCGACCTCCGCGGGGCGCTCATAGCGGGTGTCGTGCTTCACGTATTTCTCCCAGTCAAGCCCAAGATGGCCGAACGCAACCTCGCAGAACTCCTTCACGCTGTGCGTCTCGTTGGTCGCGACCACGTAGTCGTCGGGTTTGTCCTGCTGCAACATGAGCCACATCATCTCGACGTATTCCTTGGCGTAGCCCCAGTCGCGCTTGGCATCGACGTTCCCGAGGTAAAGCGAGTCCTGCAGGCCCAGCTTGATGCGGGTCGCGGCGCGGGTGATCTTGCGGGTCACGAAGGTCTCGCCGCGGCGCGGAGACTCGTGGTTGAAAAGGATGCCGTTGCTCGCGTGGAGATTGTAGCTTTCGCGGAAATTCACCGTCAGCCAGTAGGCGTAGACCTTGGCGCAACCGTAGGGCGAGCGCGGCCAGAACGGCGTGGTCTCGACCTGCGGGACTTCCTGGACCTTGCCGAACATCTCGGAAGAGGACGCCTGGTAGAACCGGGTCTTCTTCACCAGCCCGGCCTCGCGGATCGCCTCAAGGATGCGGAGGGCGCCCTGGCCGTCGATGTCGCCGGTGTATTCCGGGATGTCGAACGACACACGCACGTGGGATTGGGCCGCGAGGTTGTAGATCTCGTCGGGCTGGAGCTCATAAAGGAGTTTCACCATCTGGACGGCATCGGCGAGATCGCCGTAGTGCAGGGTCAGCTTGGCGCCGTTCGCATGGCGGTTGAAATTCAGGTGATCGATGCGGCTGGTGTTGAAGGTCGAGGCGCGGCGGATGATGCCATGCACCTCGTAACCCTTCTCAAGCAGCAGCTCGGCAAGGTAGGAACCATCCTGTCCGGTGATACCGGTGATCAGGGCTTTTTTCATGCGTTTGGTGAGCTAGATATATCTTCCGGCCGCAGGCAAGCCCCGGCGAACGCCCAAGGTCGGTCCCGGCCAGAAACTTGACCGATCCGCCGTTGCCTGGTTCCGCCACCGTATGGCTGCCGGATCCGCGGGTCCGGTCACTCAGGGAAACCCCGAGGGCCGGCCACCGTAACTAGAGCGGACGCCAAAAAACGGGAGGGGGCTTATAAAAAGAGGCTCGGCGCCGCTCAATCCACGAAACGCCGTGCGGTGCCGACGAGGGCCGCCGCCATGGTCTGCAGGCCCTTGAGCGCACGAGCCTCCTTCAGCGCTCCCGTCTCCTCGAAGGCCTGGTTGGCATGAGGCAGGAAGGTCTGGCCGGGCACGACATGGCATCCGAGCTTCAGCAACAGCTGCTGGGCCAGGACCAGCGAACGCACGCCGCCGAGCGCGCCCGGGGAGGCGGAAATCACCGCCGCCACTTTGCCGATGAACGGGTTTTCGTCCGCCACGCTGCACCAGTCGAGGGTGTTCTTCAGCAGGGGCGTGATCATGGAATTGTATTCCGGCGACGCGATCAGCAGCGCGTGATGCCTCTTGATCTGCTCGATCAGCTTCCCGGCATTCGCCGGCAGACCGGACGCCTCCTCGAGGTCCCCGTGGTAGAGCGGGAGCACGTAGTCGTTGAGATCGAGCAGCGTCACCTCCCCGCCCGCCTCGCGCACCGCCGGCACGGCGACGGCGAGGAATTTCCGGTTGAGCGACTCGCGCCGGGCGCTGCCCGAGAAAGCAAGGATACGGGGAGTAGTTGGCATGCGCGGACTAAAACCCGGCGTGATGGCCGGAGCAAGCGTGAGCGTGAGCACGAACGTTGGATAAATGACTATCGGGAAATTTGTGCGGCAAACGCGCATCCTTGCCCACCCCGCCCTGCGGGCACCCCTCTGATAGAGGGGACCCAATCTTGGCTCACCCTGTCTTTAGTTCCCTCTATGAAGAGAGGTGGCGCGAAGCGACGGGGTGTGGTGGGTTGCGGTCTCCACCACCAGTCAATCAATCCAGCGAACCGAGCAGCCGCTGGAGCTCGGCCTGCCTGGCCTTCTGGTCGGCGAGCTGCTTGCGCGCGCCCTCGAGCACGGCCGGCGGGGCCTTGCTGACGAAGGCCTCGTTCGCGAGCCGCGCCTCGGTGCCGGCGATGTGCTTCGCGAGCGTCTCCAGCTCCTTGACCAGCCGGGCCTTCTCGGCCGCCGGATCCCCCTTGGCTTGTCTGATGAGATTCCACGAGCCGTAGCCCGTGACGATCGCGGGGGCGTCGGACGACATCGCGCCGCGCACGACCGAGGCCGCGCCCATCATGCGCTTGAGCTTGCCGAGGTTGGCCTCGAGCACGGCCCAATGTGCGTCACTCGCCTCGACCACGAGTTCCGAGGCCTTGCTCGCGGCCTCGCCATGCTCGGCCTTGAAGGCGCGGACCTGCGACACCACGGCCTTGAGCCGGCTTACCAGCGCCGCCGCCGCCGAGTCGATCTGCAGCCCGCGGCCGGCGAGCTGCGACGGATTCTCCAGCCGCGCGTCGCGCATGAGGAACGTTCCGGCGGCGCCGTAGCCGAGCTGCTGCCAGAGTTCCTCCGTGATGAACGGCATGAACGGATGCAGCAGCAGCAGCGTCTGGCGCAGCACCAGGTCCTGGATCGCGAGGCAGTTGCCCTTCGTCGCCGGGTCCTGGAGCTTGGTCTTCGAGACCTCGACATACCAGTCGCAGAAATCATTCCAGAAAAACCCGTAGAGCGCCTGCACGGCCGCACTGAACTCGAATTCGGTGAAGCAGCGGTCGACCTCGCGGGTCGTGGTCAGCAGGCGGTCGAGGATGGCGTGGTCGTCGGCGTCGAACTTCGCCGGCTCCAGCCGGGAGAGGATCGAGCCGACCGAGGAATTGTCGGCCATGTCGCCGCTCATCTGGCGGAAGCGGCAGGCGTTCCAGAGCTTGTTGCAGAAGTTCTTGCCGCCCTCGATCCGGTCCTCCTGGAAGCGGATGTCCTGGCCCTGCGGCGCGATCGAGATGATGCCGAAGCGCAGACCGTCCGCGCCGTATTTGGCGATGAGGTCCAGCGGATCGGGCGAGTTGCCGAGCGACTTCGACATCTTGCGGCCCTGCTGGTCGCGGATGATGCCTGTGAAATAAACGTTCTTGAAAGGAATGCGGCGCTCCAGCGGCTCGCCGGGACGCGTGAACTCGAGGCCGGCCATGATCATGCGCGCGACCCAGAAAAAGATGATGTCCGGCCCGGTCACCAGCGTCGTGGTCGGGTAGAAATAATCATAGCCGGCCTGCTTCATCTTCGCCGCGTCGGGCCAGCCGAGCGTGGCGAAGGGCCAGAGCCACGAAGACGCCCAGGTATCGAGGACATCGTCCTCCTGCACCCAGTTGTCCGGGTCAGCCGGGCCCTCGAGCGAAACGTGGACCTTCTTCGGGTCCGCGATATCGGCTTCCGTGAGCGTCTCCTTGTCGAGACCCTTGGCATACCACACCGGTATCCGGTGCCCCCACCACAGCTGGCGGCTGATGCACCAGTCCTGGATGTTCTCGAGCCAGTGCAGGTAGACCTTTGACCAGCGGTCGGGATAAAACTTGATATGGCCGTCGCGCACGGCGGCCTTCGCCTCCTCGACCTTCGGGTAGCGCAGCCACCACTGCCACGTGAGGCGCGGCTCGATCGGCACGTCGGCCCGCTCGGAGTAGCCGACGTTGTTCTCGTAGGGTTCTTCCTTCACCAGCGCGCCGGATTCCTTGAGAAGCTCCGCGGCTTTCTTGCGGCCGGCGAAGCGGTCGAGGCCGGCCAGCTCGGGGCCGGCGAGCTCGTTGAGCTTGCCGTCGGGCGTGAGCACGTCGATCGGCGGCAGCTTGTGGCGCTGCCCGATCTCGAAATCCACCTTGTCGTGCGCCGGCGTGATCTTGAGCGCGCCGGTGCCGAACTCCTTGTCGACCGCCGCGTCCGCGATGATCGTGATCTGCGCGCGGTGCAGCGGGCGCCAGACCTTCTGGCCGATGATCGCCGTGTAGCGCGGATCGTCGGGGTGCACCGCGATGGCGACGTCACCGGGGATCGTCTCGGGCCGGGTCGTCTTCACCTCGATGAACTGGCCCGGCTGGTCGACCAGCTCGTAGCGCACGTGGTAGATGAAGCCCTTGACCGGCTTCATGATCACTTCCTCGTCGGAGAGCGCGGTGAGGCTGGCGGGGCACCAGTTGACCATGCGCTTGCCGCGGTAGATGTGGCCCTTGCCGTAAAGATCGACGAACACCTTCAGCACGGCCTGCGAGTAATGCGGGTCCATGGTGAACTGCGTGCGGCTCCAGTCGGCGGAGGCGCCCAGCGCCTGCAGCTGCTTCAGGATGATGCCGCCCTTCTCCTCCTTCCACGACCAGACCTTCTCGAGGAACTTCTCCCGGCCGAGGTGGTGGCGGGTCTTCTTCTCCTTGCGCAGCTCGCGCTCGACGACGGTCTGCGTCGCGATGCCGGCGTGGTCGGTGCCCGGCAGCCAGAGCGCCTCGCGGCCCTCGAGCCGGGCGCGGCGGATAAGGATGTCCTGGATCGTGTTGTTCAACACGTGGCCCATGGTCAGCACGCCCGTGACGTTGGGCGGCGGGATCATGATGGTGTAGGGCGAACGCGCGGGGTTCGGCTTGCCCGCGAAACAGCCGGCCTGCAGCCAGGCCGCATACCACTTGGATTCGACGTCGCGTGATTCGTAGCTCTTGGTGATCTGGGCCATGGTTCGGGTGGGGCCGGAAGTCATACCACCGGCCCGGGGGCTGACAAGCCTCCTTCGTTCGGGCCCGGAGACGGGGGAATACCGGCCCCGCGCCTTAAGTGGAGGGTCCGGCTCCCGCTGGACCCGGGCGGCTCGGCTGGAGCTGAGCCCTCCAAAAGGCACCGGACGCCCTACTTCATTTCTTCCAGCTCGAAAACCAGCTGGTTGCGCAGGCCGGTCGGCAGCGGGACGAAGTGCGCGGGCGCCAGCGCCGCGGCGCCCTCGTCGGACAGCAGGAACTTGAGAAAGAGCAGAAGACCGGCCCGCGCCTCGCGCCGGAAGGTCACATAGAGCGGCATCCGCAGCGGGTAGCTCCCCTGCTGGACATTCTCGGGCGTCGGGCCGTAGGCCGGGTCGGCCGGGCTCGCGGCCAGCGACAACACCCGCAGCCCCGCGGGCTCGGCGGCGAAAAGCCCCGCCAGGCCGATGGCGTTCTCCGTCGCCGCCACCCGCGCAGCGAGGTCGTCCTCGGACCCGAGGAATTCCAGGCCGGCATTCGGCTCGCCGCCCGCCAGGATGACCCGTTGGAAAATCGGATAGGCCAGCCCCGCCTTGCCCGCCACCGCCCGCAGGAGGATCGGCCGGTCCGCCCAGGCGCCGCTGAGATTGAGGTCGCCCCAGCGGACGGCCGTCCGGCCGTTCGTCGGGGCAAACAGGCCGTGGAGCTGCGGCAGGGTGAGCTGGCGCAGCGGCGAGGCGGCGGGCACGACCACCACCGCGACCTGGTAGGCCACGACGCGGCTCAGGAGTTGCTCGAGCGGGGGCGGTTCGTCGGCGGGGAGCAGGAACAGGCCGACATCCGCGCGGCCGGCCTGCAGGTCGTCGATCCCGGGCCGCGTGCCATGCAGGTTGAGGTTCACGGTGCTGTCGTTCTGCCGCGCAAAGACCTGGACGGCGCGGCGGAACGATTCGCCGAGCAGGTCGGAGCCGCACACGCGGATCTCGTCCGCCCCGAGGGAGGTGGCCAGCAGGCAAAACGAAACGAGGAAGACGCGCATGACCGGCGGCACCGTCCTACCCCTTGCGCTTCCCGGATTTTTCCGTGAATTCCAACCGGTCCGCCGGCCGGCCGGCCTTGGCGTCCTCCGCCGCTTCGCCCGCGGCGCCTTCGTGGGAATAATACGAGTAGTTGTTCGTATAGTAACCGTAGTCCTCGCCGGTGCCGGACGGCACCTGGTTGAGCACGACGCCGACGACCGGCACCTTCACCTGGGTGTCGATGATCTGCTTGGCCCGCTGCACCATGCTCTCCGGGTTGCGGCGGTGCTGGATGAGCAGCACGATGCCGTCGGCCAGGCTGGCGATGACGGAGGCGTCGCTCACGCCGATGATCGGCGGGGAATCGAAGAGGATCTTGTCGTAGCGCGGGCGGCACTCCGCGACCAGCTCGCGCAGGCGGTTCGCGTAGAGGAGACCGAGGGTGATGTTGTTGGCGGGGGCGCCCGCGGGCAGGAAGTCGATGAGGCCGGACTTGTCGCGCTTCACGGCGTCGGCCCAGGCGGCCTTGTTGAGCAGGATGTCGGTCAGGCCGGGTTCGCGCGGCAGGCCGGCCAGCCGGTGCTGGGTCGGGCGGCGCACGTCGGAGTCGACCAGCAGGACGCGCTCGCCGGCCGCCGCCATGCAGAGGGCGAGCTGGCGGAGCGTGGTGGACTTGCCCTCGCCCGGACCGGAGGAAAGCATGACGAGCACCGAGGACTTGCCCGCGGGCAGCGCGAGGTTGAGGTTGGTCTGCAGCACGCGGTAGGGCTCGCCCTCGGGCGAGCTCGGGTCGTGCCGTTCGCCCGGCTCGTGCATGACGGGGATCACGCCGAGGACCGGCAGGCTCAGCTTGCCCTCGACGTCCGCCACGTTGCGAAAGCTCGTGTCGAGATACTCGAGCAGGACGGCGGCGCCGACGCCGAGGATGCCGCCGAAGACGAAGGCGAAGAGGATGTTCAGCGCCCAGTTCGGCTTGCTGGCGAAGCGGGCCGGCTCGGCGGTGTTGAGGATCTCGACCGTCTTCTTCGGGACCGTGAAGTCGATCTCGCGCTGGCGGAGCGTGAGCTTGAGCGTCGTGTAGAGGCGCTGCTCGTCGTCGAGCTTGGTCGTGGCCTCCTCGAAGGGCCGCATGCGCTCGCGGGCGGAGAGGATCTGGTCGACCTTGGCCTGCGCGAGCTGGCGCTCGAGCTCGGTGACGCGGGCGTCGGCCTCCTTGTAGGCCATCTCGAGCGAGCTCTCGTAGCCGCGGAGCTGGTTGTCGAGCTGCTGCTGGATCTTGGCGCGGTTCTCGATGGCGGCGATGAGGTCGGGGTGCGCCTCGCCGAGGCGGGCCTTGAGCCGGGTGACGTTCTGGTCGGAGATCAGGTAGGCTTGGAGCAGGTTCTGGATGTTCGTGTCCTGGATCAGCTCGGAATTGACGACGTTGCGGCGGTCCTCGGTGAGGATGCCGCGGAAGCGCTCCCAGCGGGTCTTTCGGCCGATGGCGTCGACCCGCAGGGCGATGAGCGAGTTTTGCATCTGGCGCAGCGTCTCCACGTCCATGTCGGTGTAGCGCTGACTGAGGTCGACGCCGGCGACGTTGAGCTCCTTGCGCAGCTTCTCGACGTGGTCGCGCTGGGCGACGACGGCCTGCTCCTGCTTCTCCAGCTCCTTCCGGAGCTGCGCGAGGCCCTCGCGCTGGTCGGCGGTGGCGAGCGAGACGCGGTCGTCGGAGTAGACGCGGGCGATGTCGTTGGCGATCGCGGCGGCCAGCGCCGCGTCGCGCGCGTAGACGTTCAGCTCGATGATCGAGGTGCCGCGGCGCGTATCGGGCCGGAACATGTTCTTGATCAGATACTGGTAGGAATCGCCGGAGGTCATCGGCCGGTTGTCGTTCACCTCCTTGCTCAGAACGGCGTTGAGGTCGGTGTGCGCGATGACCGGGTAGAGGATCTTTTCCGACTGCAGGATCTCGAACTGGTCCTGGATGAACGACGGATCGTAGTAGGCGTTGTTCTGGGCCTGGAACAGCTTCACCTCGCTCTCCGGCTTCTCGACGCGGATCTTGGCCGTGGCGAGATACCACTTCGGCAGCAGGGCGGTGACGCCGAGGGTCGTTAGCACGACGATGGCGAGGACCAAAAAGACCAGGGATTTGCGCAGCCGCAGCAGGCCGACGAAGTCGCCGAGGGTCGCACTGTCCTTGCTGGCCGGAATGGAAGCCATGAGCCTGCGTGAGGCCGCTTAGAAGGTGAAGCGGGCGGAAAGGCCGTAGCGGCTCCGGTTCTGGCCGCGGCTGGGGTCGTCCGAGTTCACGTCGTCAAGATCGTAGGTGGCGTTGACCGTCCAGTTCTTGGTCGGCAGCCAGGACAGGCCGAGGCCGAAGCGCGTGGTCGTCTCGTCCAGGTTGGCCTGCGTGCCGCGGCCCTGGAGCTGCGCCGGCTCCCAAGTGATCGAGCCCGAGGCGGTGAACGCCCCGGTCAGCCGGTGCTGCGCGTTGATGAAAAAGCGGTTCACCTTCTCGTCGGTGAAGCGGACCACGTCGGACGGCTCCTCGAGCGTGTAGGTGTAGCCGGTGGCCAGGTAGGAGCCCTCGGCATAGGTGTAGCGCGCGCTCAGCTCGGCGTAGGGCACCGTGGCGTCGGGCGCCGAGTCGCGCTTGCGGGACTCGAAGCCGAGGCGGCCCGTGATGAGGGTGCTCTTGCCGGGGTTGTAGTCCGCGCCGGCCATCAGGAAGTTCGACGTCTTGTCCTTGAGCGAGCCGCCCGACTTGTAGGCAATGTCCTGGTAGCGGTATTCGCCGACCAGCTTGGTCTCGGGCAACAGCGCGTAGGAGAGCTCGAGGCCGGCCAGGTTCTCGTCATGGTCGAGGGAGTCCGCGAGCGCGGCGTTGTCGTAGGCGGAATCCGTGAACCGATACTTGGTGGTCACGCCGGTCTTCTCGCCGAGGCTCGTGACGAAACGACCGTCGACCTCCGTGTTCTTGACCGACTGGTCGGTGTTCAGCGCCACGCCGGCGAGGAGGGACTCCGGGTTCTTCTCGATGTTATAGCTGGCGCTGACATCGATGTTGCTGGCCTCGGAAAACTTGCGCGCGATGCGGGCGTTGAAGCTCTGGCTCGTGAGGTCCTTTTTGCCAGGGCGGTCCACGATGTGGTCGTTGCTCAGCTCGTAGGAGGCCGACGAGAAGGTCTGGTCGTCGATCGAGCCGTTGTAGGAGACCGCGCCGGTGAAGTTGTAGACCATGCTGCTGATCTCGCCGGTCGCGCCGCCGAAAATGTTGCTGTCGTGGTAGACCGAGGCGCCGACCCGGTAGGTCAGCGCCTTGCCCTGTTCCTGCTCCGGGATCGGGGCGTAGACCGCCAGCGCGAACGTCGGCAGGACCGCAAGGATCAGGGCGAAACGGATGGGTGTTTTCATGGGTTGGGCCAAGGCGCTTGTCAGCCCGGAGATAAGGCCGACTCGGGATCGGCTGGCAATTCAATTACCCGGCCGGACCACGGTTTGCGGGTTCACCAGCAGGACCATGTTTTCGGTGAGTTTTTGGGGCGGCAGGTTGAGCGGGAAATTCGCCGGCATCCGGCGCGTCACCAACCCGGCATACACCCCGCCCCACCCGCCGGTGTCCGTCAGGCTGATGGGATCGCCCGTGCGGGCGGCCAGCTCCGTGAAGAACGGCCGGTCCAGCGTCACGGGCGTCAGCAGCAGCGCGCCGATGTTTTGCTCGACGATGATGCGGGAAAAGTCGTGCAGCCGCTCCGGCTTGGACCAGACCCGCAGCCGGCCATACCAGGCCGTGCCGGCGGGCACGTCGGTCGAGACTCCGGTGCCGGCCAGGAAGCGGTTCTCCATGTCCCGCCGCAGCTCCATGAAGAGGTTCGGGTAATAGGGGGGATAATGGAAATGGATCTTCCGCGGCTCCAGGCAGTCGCGGACCAGCGGGAGGGCCTGCAGCAGCAAGAGCCCGGCCACCACCCAGCGCCAGTGCGCCGCCAGCTGCGGCTGGCTGTCCACGAGCACGAAGAAAAAACCGGCGCCGAAGACGATGATCAGCGGCGCGAGGTAATACGCCGGCAGCCGCGGGCTCTCGCCGGAGTTGAAATACGGCTGCGCCGCCAGCAGCACGAGCAGCACCGCGGCGAACACCCAGCGGACGCGGTTCACCGGCCGGTGCCGGAACTGGTAGGCGAGCCCCGCGACAAAGAACGCCGTCAGCATCAGCCCGCCACCGGACCAGATGCGCTCGCGGAGATTCAGCTCCATGCCGGTGAGCCCCTTGTTGCCGAGCTTCTTCAGGTCCAGCCCCGGTGCGTCCGCCGTCGCCAGGTTGCGCTGCGCCGCGGGCTCCGCGGTCGGGTCGCCGGATTTCAGCGCGAGATTCTGCCAGGCCAGCCCGAGCGGGTGGCCGGCCACGAGGGTGTTGCGCACCAGCCAGGGCGAAACCAGCAGCACCAGCGTGCCCGCAAACACGCCAAGCAGCGGCCAGCGCAGCCGCGGATTCGCGCGCAGCAGCAGGTAACCGGCGAGCACCAGGGCCACGAGCCCGCCGGAATATTCCGTGAGGAAAAGCAGACCAGCGACGGCGCCGAGCGCCGCTACCCGACCCGCCAGCGGGAGCCCGAGCTGCGGCTGCTCGTCCCAGGTTTCCTCCAGGCCGGCGAGCACGTTGAAGGCCGCCAACATCAGCACCATGAAGATCGGCAGGCCCGTCAGCACCACCGTCTGCTGCCAGAGCGTCACCGATCCGGCCGTCGCCAGCGCCGCCAGCCAGGCCGTGCGCCCGTCGAAAAGCCGGCGGGCGAGCCGCCACACCAGCCAGACGGCCAGCCAGAAGAGCGCAAGATTGACGACCAGCACCGCGTAGTCGGGCTCCCAACCATTGGGCGGCACCGGCCGGTGCGCCCAGATCGACTCCGGCAGGACCTTGAACACCGCCGCCAGCGTCAGCGCATAGAGCGGCGCGTGGTGCAATTCCGGATAGAGCCTTTTCTCATCGAAAGGCACGCCGCGGGCCTGCATCACGGCGTAGGTCTGCGGGTAGTTGACCAGCGTGGTGAAGCCTTCCCCGTGGGCCAGCTGCCGGCCGAGCACGGCCTGCTCCATGACGAACTCCGTCGGGATCCCGTGGAACTGCTCGAGCGAATACCAGAAGCTCAGCAGCAGCGCGCCGAACACCACGGCGGCGCGGCGCAACCACGTCGCGCCCCGCCCCTGTTCCATCCAGTGGATGAATTCCTGGCCGGATTTCATCTCAATGGATTGTCATCGCGAGGGCGGCGCAGCCGTCCGTGGCGATCCAGCTGTTCAACGTGCCCACGACTCCGCGCGTCGAAGAGCTGGATTGCTTCGTCGCTTCGCTCCTCGCAATGACGGAAAACGGAAAACTCATCCCCGGTCGAGCACGTCGAGCTCGGGCCACTGCGCGATCTTCCGGTGCAGCGTGCGGCGGCTGATGCCGAGCAGCGTGGCGGCCTTCGTGCGGTTGCCGCGGGACTTCATGAGGGCCTCGCGCAGCAGGCGCTTTTCATTGTCCTCGACGGAATACGGGTTGGTCGGCGTGCCCGTCACCATCGACGGCGGCGGCGCCACCTCGCCGCGGAACCGCGGCTCGAGGTCGAACTCCGTGATCTTGCCGCCGCGGCGGAGCACCACGGCGTTCTCGGCGAAATTGCGCAGCTCGCGGATGTTGCCGGGCCACGGGTAGGCTTGCAGGTGCCGCATCGCGCCGGGCTCGATCGTCACGGGCTCGTAGGCGTTCTCCTTGGAGAAGACGCTGATGAAATGCTCCAGCAGCACCGGGATGTCGTCGGTGCGCTCGCGCAGCGGTGGCGTGGTGATGCGCACGACGTTCAGCCGGAAATACAGGTCCTCGCGGAACTTCCCCTCCTTCACCATCTGCTCGAGGTTGCGGTTCGTCGCGGCGACCAGCCGCACGTCCACCGTGATCGTCTTCGCGCTGCCAACGCGCTCGAAGCTCTTCGTCTCGATGAAGCGCAGGAGCTTCACCTGGATCTCCGGCCCGATCTCGCCGATCTCGTCGAGGAACACCGTGCCGCCGTCCGCCATCTCGAAGCGGCCCTCCCGCCGCTCGGTCGCGCCGGTGAACGAGCCGCGTTCGTGGCCGAAGAGTTCGCTTTCCAGGAGGTTCGCCGGCAGCGCCGCGCAGTGCACCGGCACGAACGGCGCGCGCGCCCGCGGGCTGGCCTGGTGGATGGCCTGCGCGATCAGCTCCTTGCCGGTGCCGGTCTCGCCCTCGATGAGGATCGTCGCCTTCGACGGCGCCACGAGCTTCACGCGCTCGATGACCTGCGCCAGCTTCAGGGAATGGCCGACGATGCCCTGGACGTTGAACTTCTCGTCCAGCCGCTCGTGCAGCTGCTTCACCTCGACCTCGAGGGTCTTCGTCTTGAGCGCCCGCTGGATGAGGATCTCGAGTCGCTCGATCTGGACGGGCTTGGTCAGGAAATCCACGGCCCCGCGCTTCATCGCCTCGACGGCCGACTCGATGTTGCCGTAGGCCGTCATCATGAGCACCGCCGGCTTGTTGGCGAGCGACAGGGCCTTGTCGATCACCTTGAGACCGCTTTTGCCCGGCATGCGGAGATCGGTGACGATCACCTCGAACTCCTGCGCCTCCATGAGGTTGAAGGCCTCGTCCGCGCTTCCGGCGACCGACACATCGTAGTGTTCCTGCAAGGCCTGCTGCAGGCCCTCGCGGGTGTGCTTCTCGTCATCGACGATTAGAACGCTGGGGACCATGCCCTCATGAAGCCGACGGACTTACCCCCGGTCAATGGGGAAGTGAGACGAGGTGACGCAGGAGCCAACCAGGGAACAGGGTTGCGGCCGTCCCTGCCCACGTCGGCTCAAGTCGGTGGAACGGGCTGCGTGCATCGAGGTCCGGCGCCGTCATCAGCGTCATCGGCAATTCATCTGGAGGGACCACCCTCCGCTCGCCCCCCCGCATCGTTGACTTGCGACCCAATGGACATCCTCTCGCGAGCTTGCATGGCCGCGGGAGCCAACGATTCATAGGGAACATTCAGCTATGGAGGGGACCAAAGCCACGTTCACAGCGGTCGCGTCCGTGAACGAAGCCCAAGGCGTCGTCGTGGCGCTAGTCCGACCGCTTTTCTCACCGGCGACGGACGCATTTTAAGTTTCCCTGCCGCCCGCCCCCTCCCCTAGCGTCCGGCCGCATATCCCATGTCGCGCTTCCTTCCGCTCCTGCTCCTTGCCTTCCTCTGCCCGGCCCTCGCCCTGGCGGGCGAGAAGGCCAACACGGTGCTGCTCCATGAGGGCGATGTCGTCTACGTCGAGTTCGCTCGCAAGGGCGTCAAACTCACCCTCGTGAATGCCTCCAAGGAAAAGAACGACCGCGCGCAGGTCATCGCGTCCTTCATCAAGGCGGACATGAAGGAGCGCTTCCCGCTGCCGCAGCTGAAGGTCGAGAACAAGTTCGACCTCGACCTCGACTATGAAGCCCAGGCCCGGGCCGTGAAGGTCGACGCCCGTGCGCCACTCCAGGTCTACCCGGTGGTCGGCGGCAAGATGGCACAAACCATCATCCCACCCCGCGCGGACGAAATCGCCCTCTACGGCTGGGTGCTGGAGAAGTGAGGCGCAGGCCCGGCCGCTGCATCGGGTAGGGCGAATCCTCCGGATGAGCCGCTCAGGATGTTCGCATGCAAGGCTCATCCGGAGGATTCGCCCTACCTGGTTTCTCGCGGCCCCTCAATCCGCCAGCCGGTCGAGGTCGGAACCCTCGAGCAGCAGGTCCACCGCCGCCTGCAGGCCGGCGGCATCCTCGGCGTCGAAGCGGGCCGGCAACGGGCTGTCCAGGTCGAGCACGCCGAAGATCTTCCCGTCCCGCAGCAGCGGCACCACGATCTCCGAGCGCGAGGCGTGGTCGCAGGCGATGTGGCCGGGGAAGGCCTCTACGTCCGGCACGACGATCGTCTCGCGGCGCTGCGCGGCGGTGCCGCAGACGCCACGCCCGAGGGCGATCCGGATGCAGGCCACCTTGCCCTGAAAGGGTCCGAGCACGAGGCCGCCGTCGCGCAGGAAATAAAAGCCCGCCCAGTTGAGCCCCGGCAGCGCCTGGTAAAGCAAAGCGGCCATGTTGGCAGTGTTGGCCACGCCATCGCGCTCGCCGGTCAGCACGGCGGCGAGTTGGGTGTTCAACTGGCGGTAGGCCTCGGCCTTCGGCAGGCCGGCGGTGGTCTTGATCTCGTGCATGAGTGGGAGGGGAACGAGGAATGGGGGCGGGGCAACCGGGAAATTGGGGTCGGCCCCGGAGCTGAGCGGATTGCGCTGGAACCGAACCGCCGCACCGCGTTCTACTGGGGAACAGCGCCATGAAGAAATCCGCCCTCGTGCTCCTCGCCCTCGTGCTGGCCGCCTCCGCGCCGGCCGGGGTCCTCGGCTGGCTGACCGCGAGTTCCCGGATGTGGCCCTTCATCCAGCAGACCGGCGGCATCCGGATCACCGAGCCCGTGGTGAAACACGGCAAGCTGGTCCTTCCCGTCGAATACGATGCGTCGGGCAGCCGCGCCATCACCCGGCCTCCCACCGGGGCCAACTCCGGCCTCGTCGTCCGCAGCGTGCAGGCCCGGCTGAAAGCGGACCACCAAATCGTCATCTGGGTGGTAACGCAGGTGGCCGAGAAGGACAGCCCCACCGGCTGGCTGCATCATGCCGAGCTGAAAGGCATCCCGCCGGGAACCTACGGGGTCTACTACGCCGACGCCGGCGACCCGGAGAAATTCCTCGGTCAGGTCGAGGTGCCGTAGGGCGGTGTCCTGGAAATAAGTTTCAGCAGCGGCCACGAGCTTGACCGGATGGATGCCAGAATGAGACGGCGGACTGCGGCGACGTGTCGCCGCTTTGAAAGCGGCCTCGCGAGGCCGCACTCCAAAAAATCTGTCCGGCGGGTCCGCACGCCGGATGCGCCAGCGAGCTGGCCGCCCAGCCGATCAAAGCCTCACCCCAGAAACACCTGCTCGACGGACCGGGCCGCCGCCTGTTCGTCGTCGCCCGCGACCTCCAACTCAAGGGCGTTGGCCATCGCGCACAACGCGACGACGGTGATGATGCTGCTGCGCCGGAGGTCGGCGACCTCGCCCCGGCATTTAAGGAGGATCGTGGAGTGGAAGCGATGCGCCACCTTCACGAGCTTCACCACCTGGCGAAGCTGCAGGCCATCGGCCCAGGGAATCGTGATTCGGGAACGTTGCATGCGGGCTACGACAGGCGGCGGCGGAATTCGTTCACATTATTCAAGACGGGCCTCGGCCGGCCCACCCGCTTTCGCCTCGCCCGACGCTTCGCAGTCGTTAAGCCTCCGGCCATGTCCAAGGACCAGCGTATCGACGCCTATATCGCGCAGGCCGCCCCGTTTGCCCGGCCGATCCTGAATCATCTCCGCCAGCTCGTCCACCAGGGCAACCCGGAGGCCGAGGAAACCATCAAGTGGAGTATGCCGTTCTTCACCTACCGCGGGAAAATGTTCGCCAACATGGCCGCCTTCAAGGCCCACGCGGCCTTCGGCCTCCACCCGCACCGGGGCCTGGCCGGGCTGACGGACAAGGCCGGCGACGCCATGGGCCAGCTCGGACGCATCACCGGCCTCGCCGACCTGCCCGGCGACAAGGCCCTGCTCGCCTCCATCCGGGCCGCGAAAAAATTCCACGACTCGGGCGCGCCCCGCCCCGCCAAGCCTAAGCCCCGCCCCGCCCCGCCGGTGCCGGCCGACCTCGCCGCCGGCCTGAAGCGAAACCGGAAGGCCGCCGACGCGTGGGAAAAATTCAGCCCGAGCGCCCACCGCGAATACATCGAGTGGATCACCGAGGCCAAACGGGACGAGACCCGCGAGCTGCGCCTCGCCACCACCCTCGAGTGGCTCGCCGAAGGCAAGCCCCGCAACTGGAAATACCAGAACTGCTGAGCATGATCTTCCGCCACGGAATGAAACGACGGGGCCGCAGCTTGTCCCCAAACCCCTGACCAGCCGTCGCGCGCATCCGCCGCTCCCCCCCAACAACCCTTGCACGCCTCGACCAACGACCCCCTGCACGGCCTCACGCTTGAGAAGATCCTGACGGACCTCGTCGCGCACTACGGCTGGGCCGAGCTCGCCCGACGGATCGAGATCCGCTGCTTCATGTTCGACCCGAGCGTCACCTCGAGCCTGAAGTTCCTCCGCCGCACGCCGTGGGCCCGCGCCAAGGTCGAGGAACTCTACCTCTACTATCGCCGCACCGAGCCGCCGGCCTCGTGATTTTACCCCGACCGTCACACACGCATACACACACTATGAACAAACCCCTCCTCCTGCTCGCCCTCCTCGGGCTTCTGGCCGTCGCCGCTCCGGCCGAGAAACTCGACCTCGGCGAAGGCAAGGCCGCGCTCTTCACCGTGCCCGAGACCTGGAAGCCCGCCGCGATGCCGCCCGGCCCGTCCGGCATGCCCGCCCTCGGCACGAACGTGCGCTACGTCACCAAGAACGGCAGCAACGACGCCGTCCTCATCACGCTGATCGCCGTCCCGGACGACCGTTTCGCCGATCGCGAAAACCTCCGCGCGATGATCGAGGAGGCCACGCAGCAGTTCGCCGCCGGCTCCGTCGAGGGCAAGGCCAACCTCACCGAGCTGCGGGTCGGCAGCCATGCGGGCTACTCCGTGGCGTTCACCGACGCCAGCCTCGTGGGCAAGCCGCCGGTCAAGGAGGACTACAAGACGCTGACCTCCTGCTTCGTCTATCTCGGCGACAAGGTCATGCTGACCGCGACGATCTTCAGCGACGACCTTTCGGGCAAGGCCTACGCCGAGGCGTTCAAGCTGCTGAAGTCGATCGCCCTCACCTCGGGCAAGGGCGGCGCCATCTGAGGTTTTACGGTAGGGCGGTGAGTCCCTTCACCGCCGGGGCCGGCGCGGAACGGAGTCCGCGCCCCACCCTTCACTTCGCCGGGCGCGTCTTCCAGCCCCCCAGGTAATGGTGGATACCGAGAGCCGCCTGGCGCGCGTCGCGCACCGCGTGGACCACGAGGCTCGGGCCGCGCACGGAGTCGCCGCCAGAAAACACGCCCGGCAGGCTCGTCATCTGGTTGCCGTCGATCTTGAAGCCGCCCCACTTGTCGGTGGCGATCTGGGCGAAATCACTCTCCTTCGGGAACGGCATCGGGTCGAAGCCGTAGGCGATGAGCAGGACATCGGCCGGCACCTCGAACTCCGAGCCCGGCACCGCCTTCGGCGAACGCCGGCCGGAGGCGTCGGGCGCCCCGAGCTCCATGCGCACGCAGCGCACGGCGGCGACCGCGCCGGTGGCGTCGCCGATCAGCGCGACCGGGTTGGTGAGAAACTTGAACTGGGCGCCCTCCTCGAGGGCGTTGGCGTATTCCTTGCGGCTGCCCGGCATGTTGGCGAGGTCGCGGCGGTATAGGCAGACCGCCTCCTTCGCGCCGCTGCGCAACGCCGTGCGCAGGCAGTCCATCGCGGTGTCGCCGCCGCCGAGCACGGCGACGCGCTTGCCGACGACATCGATGGGATCGCCGCCCACGAGCGGCGAGTCGACGTTCTTCTGCGTGAGGAACGGCAGCGCGTCCGCGATGCCGTGCAGCTCCGCGCCGGGAATGTCGAGCGGCTTTGGCTTCTGCGCGCCCACACCGAGGAAGACGGCGTCGAACTTGTCGCGCAGGCCCGCGAGCGAGACGTCCCAGCCCACGCGCACGCCGAGGCGGAACTCCACTCCGCGCTGCGCCAGCAGGTCGATGCGGCGCTCGACGATGTGCTTCTCCAGCTTGAAGGCCGGGATGCCGTTCACCAGCAGGCCGCCGGGGATCAGCTGCGACTCGAAAACGGTGACGCTGTAGCCGAGTTTCGCCAGCTCGTCGGCGCAGGTCAGGCCGCCGGGGCCCGAGCCGATGACGGCCACCTTGCGGCCGTTGGCCGGGGCCTGCACCACCTCGACGCCGCCGTGGTGGAAGGCGTATTCGTTGATGAAGCGCTCGACCGCGCCGATCGCGACCGGGTCGGTGCGGGCGTTGAGGATGCAGGCGCCCTCGCAAAGTTTCTCCTGCGGGCAGACGCGCGAGCAGATCTCGGGCAGGTTGCTCGTGGAACGGGACAGCGCGGCCGCCTCCAGAAACAGACCCTGGGCCGTCAGCGACATCCATTCGGGGATGCGATTGGCCAGCGGGCAGCCGGTCATGCAGAGCGGATTCGGACACTGGATGCAGCGGGCCGCCTGCGCGCGCACCGTCGCCTCGTCGAACTCGCTGTAAATCTCGCGGAAGTCGCCCACCCGCTCACCCGCCGGACGCTTCGGCGGCGCCGCCCGCCCGATCTGGGACCAGGCGTATTTGGATTGTTGCTGGGTGCTGGGAGGCATGCGTGGTGGAAGGTCGGGGCCCCGCTCCAACAGGCAAACGTGGCCCCACGCTTTAACTTTACCCGAATCGGATGGACGGGACTCGGCACTTCTTGCGCAAAGTGCCGCAACGGTTGGAGGGGCGGCCACCAATCGGGGGGCCTCCGAATGCAGGGCCGGCGCTTTTGCCGGGCGACTGGACCGGACAAACACCGGGCGGGCAGCAGCCGGCAACGGCGTGTCGCCGCACCATTGTTCGCCCGCGCTCCGGCACGCCGACAAGCGGCGGCCCTACATTTCAGGGCACCGCCACGCCCTAGCTCTTGAGCATCCGCACGCGGCGGTGCTTCTGGGGAAACTGGAGCGTCACGACGGTGCCGGTGCCCTCCTTGCTCTCGAGCCCGACGTGGCCGCCGTGGTCGCGCATGATGCGCTGCACGATCATCAGGCCGAGGCCGTGGCCGCCGGTCTTCGTCGTGTGGTAGGGCGCGAAAAGTTTCGCCAGGTCGTCCTGCTTGATGCCCGCGCCGGTGTCGGCGATCAGGATGTAGACCGACTCGTCGTCCGCGCGGACGCGGATGCCGAGCTTTCCGCCGGGCTGCATCGCCTCCATCGCGTTCTTCACGAGGTTGAAGAACACCTGCTTGAGCTGGTTGCGGTCGGCCATGATGACGGGCGTGCTCGCCGGCAGTTCGCCCTCGATCTTGATGCCCCGGTCCGCCAGCTCCTTGCCCTGGAAACGGAGGACATCCTCGATCACCTCGACAATGTTCACCTCGGCCAGGTCGGGCGGGCGCGGACGGATGGCCTCGAGGAAATTCCGGATGATGCCGTCGAGGCGCGTGACCTCGCCCTGGCAGATCTGGATGGATTCGGCGAGCGACTCGGTCTCCTTCGACTCCCGGAGTTTCCTCAGCTTCCGCTCGATCAGCTGGAGGTGGATGGTGAGCGAGTTCAGCGGATTGCCCAGCTCGTGCGCGACCCCGGCCGCGAGCAGCAGGATGGAGGAGATCTTCTCGTTCTCGATGAGTTCCTCGGTTGATTTTTTATCGCTCGTGATGTCCGCGAGGATGATCGCAAAGCGCGGCTCGCCGCCCTCGCCCTCGTGGAACGGCACCATGTAGAGGCGGACGACGCGCGGGGCCGGATAGGTCAGCTCGAACTCGCGCGTGACGACCGGGCGGCCCTCGTCCGGTCCGGCCACGGAATCGGTGTCGAGGGAGGCGCGCAGCCCGGGCACCAGTCGCCAGAGGGTGGCGGCCGCGCCGGTCTGGCCGTTGAAACCGATCATCCGCGCCGCGGCGTCGTTGGCGTAGTCGATCTCGCCGCCGGCGGTGATGACAAGCACGCCCTCCTGCAGGATGTTGAAGACGGAGCCAAGCAGGTCGCGTTCGCGCGCAAGGCGCCCCGCGAGAGTGCGCAGCGCCCCGGCATCCAGCCGGTCGATGCGGCCGAGCAGCTTGTCGAGTGAACTGTGTGTTTTTCCGGACATGGGCGGGCCCCGCGTCCGCCCACTCAGAACACGACCTGCATCCTCGTCAAGAGGCGCCCGCCATCGTCGGTCGCGCCGGGCACCCGGCCGATCACGTAGTCCACCATCAGCTTCAGGTCGTCGCCGCGCAGGAAATAGTTCAGGCCGAAGGTCCACGACGTGGCGGTGTTGCCGGCCAGCATCGTGGTCGGATCAAAGGCCTCGCGCCGCACAACCGCCTGGAGCTTGGCGGGCACCACGAAATACGCCGCCGTCGCATGCCAGCCCGTCGCGTCAAAGGCGGCGGCGCCCGCCGGTGCGAAATGCTCGCGCAGCAGCTCGGTGCTGAGCTCGAGCGCCCCGACCGTCCAGTCGGCGTCCACACCCCACGCGTCGCGGCGGCCGGTGAAGGTGTTGCCGGCAAACCCAAGCCCAGCCTTGGTCACGTTGGCGTCGTCGGCCCACAGGCCGTTGACGCCAAACACCAGCTTCTGGCCCTTGGCGGCCAGCGGGGTGAAGGTGACGCGCGCGGACTTCTGGAACTTGCTGTTGTCATTGGCGCTGACGTTGACGCCGTTGCCGTCGGCGACGACGGCGAGGTAGGTGAACATCCGGTCCGGTGACTCGCCGGCCACGCTCACGGCCAGCTGGCGGCTGTCCGTCAGCCGGTCGTTGGCCTGGAAGCGCTCGACCGTGGGGACCTTGGTGTCGCTGGCGAGCTGCTCGCTGCCATAGGCCGCCTTGAGCTGGCCGAAGCGGAAACTCGCCAGCGGGTAGCGGTGCCAGCCGATGTAGATCTCATTGCCTCGCGCGAGCTGGCCCGTGCCGGCCGAGAGCGTGTTGCCCTGGAGGTCGAGCTCGGCCTTGAAATCGATGTCCTCCGTGAAGCTGCCGGCGACATAGACCCGCGCCCGGCGGAAAAAGAAACGGTCGTGCACGCCCGACCAGCGCGCGTCCGCCGCGCGACCGAACTCCGCCTGCGCATGCAGGAAGCCGCCGATGATGAGTTTCGACTCGTTGCCGCCCGGCTGGATGACAACCGGGACTGGGGCGGCGGGGTCCTTGACCCCGAGCTGCTGCTTGAGGCCCGCGTTCTCCTGAGCCAGCTGCTGCACCTGCTGTTCGAGCGACTTCAAGCGCTCCTCCACGGTGGGCTCCGCGACGGCACCGCGGGCTACAACGGCAGCGGCCAACAAAACAGTGAGGGGTAGGAATCGCATGGGGTGGCAGTGATAATGGCCGGCCCGCCTGATTCCAACCTGAATGATCTCCTAATATCCGGTCGGGTCGGACGACCGCTCAATCAAACAGGATCATCTGACCCTCAAGGTCGCGCGGCTGGGCGAAGAGCTTGCGGAGGAAACTGTCGCGGTGCGCCGGGCTGCGGCCGATCTTCAGGATGGCCTCGCGGTGCTCCTCCGTGCCGTAGCCCTTGTGCTGGGCGAAGCCGTAGCCCGGATGAACCTTGTCCAGCTCGTCCATCAGCCGGTCCCGCGTGACCTTCGCGATGATCGACGCCATGGCGATGCAGAGCGAGCGGGCGTCGCCGCTCACGATGCCCTGGTGCGGATACGGGAAGTTCCGCAGCGGCAGGCCGTCGATCAGGATCTGGCACGACACGGTCGGCGTGAACGCCGCCTTTTCCGCCTCGCTGGCGAAGAGGTCGGGCTCGGTCTTCCGCTCGAAGGCATCGGGCGGGTAGATCCCCTCGAGCGCGCGCCGCATCGCGAGCTTGGTGGCGCCGAGGATGTTGACGGTCTCGATCTCGGCGACGCTCGCCGTGCCGTAGTTGGCGTGGATCTGCCCCTGCCCGACCAGTTCCTCGAACTCTTGCCAAAGCTCCGTGCGCTCGGCGGCGGTCAGCTGCTTGGAGTCATTGACCCGGCCGGACTTTCCGACCGCCCAGCGACCCTCGAGGAATTCCTGCGAGACCAGCACGGCGGCCGCGACCACGGGGCCGGCCAGCGCACCGCGCCCGGCCTCGTCGACGCCGATGAGGCTTCCGAAGCCGAAGATCTGCTTCAGGTCGAATCCGCGGAGCTGGCGGCGCTTTGCCATGTGGTAGGCCGGGGTTTATCCCCGACAAGTCGGGCGTAAAGCCCGACCTACAGGCGAGATTGCCATGGTATTCACCGCTTCCACTCCGTGCGCTCCTTCGGCACCGGCAGCGGTAGCTCGTCGAGCTTGCCAGCCTCGAGCAGCACCTCGTAACAGGTGCGGAAATGCAGCTTGGCGAAATGCCCGAGCGCGCGCGCGCCGAACTTCTCGATGAGCTGGAAGGCCTGCGCCTTGGCCGGGGCGCCGGCACCCTTCTGGAGCTTGTCGCCGAACTCGCGGGAGAGAGCGTGCATCAACCGCACGAACTCGGCCCGCGCCACGATCGAGGCGGCGGCGACCACCGGGTCCTCCTCCGCCTTGGTGCGCATCTGCAGGTCGAAGCGCTCGAGGCCCTTCTTTTTCATCGCGCGCTGGACGAGCGGTTCCTTGGAAAACTGGTCGAGCAGGCCGCGCGGCACCCATTTCTTCTGGAGGGCGGCGTCGAGCGCGTCGGCATGGTGCTGGGCAAGCAGCCGGTTGAGGCTGGCGAAGGGCCGGAGCATGGTCTGGTTATACATCGCCATGTCCATGTGGCGGACCTCGACCACCACGCCCGGCGTGTCGCGGATGAGGTCGTCCAGCTTGAGGATCTGCGCGTCGACGATCGTCTTGCTGTCGCGGACGCCGGCGGCCTGCCAGCCGCGCACGGCGTCGCCGTCAGCGATGACCGTCGCGGCCACCACCGGCCCGAAGAGGTCGCCCTTGCCGCTCTCGTCCAGGCCGGCGTGCGGCTCGAACCAGTCGGGATGCAGCACCTCGTCGTAGCCCAGCTTGGGCGCGCCCGTGACCTCGGCCTCGATGACGTTCTGCACGAAATCCTCGGTGTCCTTGCCGGCGACCACCACCTTGCCGCTGGTGTAGGCGGTCACGTTGACCTTGGGTCCCTTGAAGGCGAAGCGCGCATACGGCACCTCGGCGGTCTCCCAGTGCTTCGCCGCGCAGGCCGCGCGCAGTTTTTCCATCTGGGGGTCGTCCAGCTTGATGGTGTAGGAGGTGATCGCCTTGGGTTTGTCGTCCCCGGCGTCGTCGGACCGTTTGGGCATGGCGTGACTAGCCACAAAAAGCGCAAAAAGCACAAAGCGAAAATCATGGCTTCCCTGTCCCCGTTTTTGCGCCTTTTGTGCCTTTTGTGGCCGAACCTCCGCTTATTGCCCAACGCCCCGCCTTCCAGCAGGCCCTGCACGCGTGGTATCGCGTCCACCAGCGGAAGCTCCCGTGGCGCGAAGCGCCCTCGCTCTACAAGACCGTCGTGTCGGAGCTGATGCTGCAGCAGACGCAGGTGACGACCGTGCTCCCCTACTTCGCCCGCTGGCTGCGCGAATTGCCCGATTTCGCCGCGCTGGCCGCCGCGCCCGAGACGAAGGTCATGAAGCTGTGGGAAGGCCTCGGCTACTACTCCCGCGCCCGCAACCTGCACAAGCTCGCGCAGGCGGTCGCCGCGATGCCCGCGCCGCCACGCACGCCGGCCGCGTGGCGCGAGTTGCCCGGCATCGGGCCCTACACGGCCGCGGCGATCACCAGCATCTCCTTCGACGAACCGGCGGCCGTCGTCGACGGCAATGTCATCCGCATCCTCGCCCGGCTGACAGGCGAAGGCCGTCTCTTCCGCGATGGCACGGAAGCCGTGAAGTTCTTCACGCCGCTGGCCGACGCCCTCATTGCCGGCGGGGCGCCGCGGCCATTTTCCGACGGCCACAAGGCGCACAACCCCGGCGAGCACAACCAGGCGATGATGGAACTCGGCGCGACCGTCTGCACACGCCAGAATCCCCAATGCCTGATCTGCCCGGTCGCCTCATTCTGTGCCGCCCGCGCGAGCGGCGAACCGGAAAAATATCCGCGGCTCAAGCCCAAGCAGATCGAGCAACGGGCCGTCACCCGCGTGTGGTGCGAGCATCGCGGCCGGCTCCTGCTCCGCCGCGGCCACGCGAAGGCGAAGCGGCTGGCCGGCTTGCACGAACTGCCCGAGCCGGCCGATCTCGATCTGTCGCCGCCGGACAAGCAGTCCCTGTTCGTCGTGAAGCGCCGCGCGATCACGCGGTTCCAGATCACCGAGTCGATCCACCGGGTGAAGCCGACCGCCGCCCTCCTGAAAAAAATCGCCGGCGAAGAGTCGCTCGAATGGGTGCCGCTGGCGAAGCTCGAAGGCATCACCCTTTCCGGCCCGCACAAGCGGTGGATCGGAGAGATCTTGAAACGGTAGGGGCGCTTGCCCTCAAGCGCCCGGGCCGTTGGGGCAACGACCCCTACCGGAAAACCCGGTTGCACCCTCGGCCTACCCGGCCCAAAGCTTCGTGCATCACGCCGCCCCCTAAAACCCGCCCCACGACCGTCGCCGAATACATCGCCGACGCGCCCAAGGAGGCACGCAAGAAACTGCGGGAGATGCGCGCATGCATCCGCCGGGCCGCGCCCGGCGCACGGGAGGAGTTGAAGTGGCGGCTGCCGGCGTATTCCTATCGCAGGATCCTGGTCATGTTCGGCGGGTTCAAGCATCACATCGGCTTTTATCCCACTCCGGCCGTGCTACGGGCTTTCGCAAAGGAGCTCGCAAAATTCACGCAAGCCAAGGGCTCGGTGCAATTCCCGCTTGATCAGCCACTGCCCGTGGCGCTGATCCGCCGCATGGTCGCCTTCCGGGTCAGGCTGAGCGTGGCAGCCGACGGGAAATGGCGGACGTAAGGTTCGTCTTTAGTTGCAGGAGCCTGCCTGCCGGCGATTTCAAGCGCGCCCTCGCCACAGCTCCCGAATCGCCTGCAAGCAGGCTCCTCCAAAAATATTTTCCTACCCCTTGAACCGGGCGCCCAAGAGTTGTTCGACCCTCTGCTTCGAGGCCAGGACCTCCTCGACGGTCAGGCGCGGGCTGAGCTCGATGACGAGCGTGTGCTCCGGGCGCCAGAAGGTGCTGACCATCTCAAAATCAATCTTGCCCGACCCGATCGCCTGGTGGTCGCGGCCCTCGGCGCTGACGTCGTGCAGGTGGAAACCGATCGCATTGGGCGCGTTCTTCTCGAGGTGTTCGCGATGGTTGATCAGACCCATGTCCTGCTTGATCTGGGCGTGGCCGGTGTCGTGCCAGTAGCCGCAGGCCTCGGGCTTCGCCATCGACTCGATCAGAGCCGGATGGTCGCTATCAAGCGGGAGCTCCTCGAATTTCTCGCGGTTCTCGAAGCCTAGCTTGATGCCCTTCTGCTCCGCGTAGGGCAGGAGCTGCGTCAGGCCGAACTTCGTGTTCTGCCAGTAGCGCGGCATGCGCTCGGTCAGCTTGGCCAGCGCCTTCGTCAGCAGTTTCTGGTAGTCGGCATCCTTCGCCAGGTCGGTCCCGGGGTGGCTCTCAAGGTAGTCGTCCACCTTCCGCGCCGGGTTGGCCCAGAAAAACTCGGTGCTGCCGAGGTGCATGACGACCTTGGCGGCCTTTACCTGGTGGGCGAAATCGATGGTGCGCTTGCTCTGGCGCAGCCACATGTCGCGCTCCCGGCCATCCATGGACGAGGGCATGTAGAGGTTGGGCGCGGCGTGGGCGACGCCGGTCGGCAGCGGGCAGAAGTTGTGGCAGGAGGCAACCTTGACCAGGCCTTCCTCGACCGCCTTCAGGATGCCGGGAACCAGGACAATCTTGATGCCGTGGCTCAGCTCGACCCATTCGAAACCCAGCCCGGCCATCTCCTTCAGCATCTCGTAGCCGTCCTGGTGCCGGTGGGAACACCAGCAGGTGGAGAGGGCGACAATGGGTTTCATCGGGAGTGCAACTAGGACACGGCAAGGGGCTTAAATCAAGCCGAGGCGATGTTTTCGCGGGCTGGCGGGCTGGCTTGCTGCCTTGGGCTGCTGGGGACGCGCGGGGCGGCGTGTCTCAAAAAAAACGGCCGCGTGTCCGGGGACAGGCGGCCGTGAAAGGGACCGGGCGAGGATTACTCGGCGTAGCGGCGGCGGAGCATGCAGGTGAAGGCCATGACCTTCTCCTTGCGGCGGCGGCGCTCCGACGGCTTCTCGGCGTAGCGCTTCATGCGCACGTCTTTGATGATGTTCTCGCGCTCGAGCTTCTTCTTCATGCGGCGCAGCGCACGATCGATCGGCTCATTCTTACGCATTTTGATCTCGATGGACATGGGAAATGGACAGGTTGGCGGTGAAGAAAAGGAGCAACAAGCCAGCCGACTTACCCACCGTCAACCCCAATTTTGAACTCAACCCGCCCGGGTTGAGTTCATCGCGCCGTAGCCTCGGCGAAGGCGGATTGGCAATTAGGCGCTCAACTGGCTAACCTTCGGCGGTGAATAACCTTACACTTTGATGCTTGATAGGCCCGGCAGGCAGGATTCCCATGACTCCCACGTGGCTGCTCCCGACCAAAATTTCGTCCATCTTCATGTCCATAGCGACTACAGCCTGCTCGACGGGGCCTGCCGTATCGACCGGCTGATGGACCGCGCCACCTCGCTGGGCATGAAGGCCCTCGCTCTCACCGACCACGGCAATCTCTACGGTGCGATCGAGTTCTACAACCAGGCCAAGGCGAAGGGCATCAAGCCGCTCGTCGGCTGCGAACTCTACCTCGCCGCCGGCTCCCGCCTCGAGCGCGTCGGCCGCTCCGACGAGGGCAAGAGCATCTACCACCTCGGCCTGCTCGCGCGCGATCTCACCGGCTACCAGAACCTGCTGAAGCTGGTCTCTGATGCGCACCTCAAGGGCTTCTACTACAAGCCGCGCACCGACATCGACACGCTCGCGCGGCACGCGAAGGGCCTCATCGGCTTCACCGGCTGCCTTGCCTCACTCGTGCCGCAGCACCTGCTCTACGACCGCTTCGAGGAGGCGCGCAAGGCCTGCGGGCGCTTCGTCGAGATCTTCGGCCGCGAGAACTATTTCGTCGAGATCCAGGACCACGGCATCCCCGAGCAGATCAAGATCATCCCCGGCCTGCTCAAGCTCGGCGAGGAGTTCGGCCTGAAGGTCATCTGCTCGAACGACGTCCACTACGTCAACCACAGCGACGCCGGCCCGCACGACACCCTGCTCTGCATCCAGACCGGCTCCAAGGTCGCCGACGCGGACCGCATGCGCTTCAGCGGGACGCAATTCTACCTGAAGTCGCGCGACGAGATGGCGAAGATCTTCGCCGAGGTCCCCGACTCGGTGACGAACACCCAGCTCGTCGCCGAGATGTGCGACCTCACCATCCCCTTCCCCAAGGGCTCCGAGCGCTACCCGAAGTATCCGCTCCCGCCCGAGGTGAAGACCGACCGCGGCGGCTACCTGAAGGATCTCTGCGTCACCGGCCTGCAGAAACGCTACGGCGTCGACTACCATCACCCGGAAAAGGCGAAGGACAAGGACCTCGCCAAGACCCTGGTCGAGCGCGTGGACTTCGAGCTCTCGATCATCACGAAGACGGGCTTCATCGACTACTTCCTCGTCGTCTGGGATTTCATCGACTGGGCCCGCCAACAGGGCATCCCCGTCGGCCCGGGCCGCGGCTCGGGTGCCGGCTGCATCGTCGCCTACCTGCTCGGCATCACCAACCTCGACCCGCTCCGCTTCAAGCTGCTCTTCGAGCGCTTCCTCAACCCCGAGCGCGTGTCGCCCCCCGACTTCGACATCGACTTCTGCATGCGCCGCCGCGGCGAGGTCATCGACTACGTCCGCCGGAAATACGGCAACGACTGCGTCGCCAACATCATCACCTATGGCACACTCGGCGCGAAGATGGTCATCCGCGACGTCTCGCGCGTTCACGACCTGCCCTACATCGAGGCCGACCGGCTGGCGAAGATGATCCCCGACGAGCTCAACATCGAGCTCAAGGTCGCCATCGAGAAATCCGCCGAGCTGCGCAACGAGTTCACCGGCAACCCGGCCGCCAAGAAGATCATCGACCAGGCGCTCGTGCTCGAGGGCATGGTGCGCAACACCGGCAAGCACGCCGCCGGCATCATCATCACCGACCGACCGCTCGACGAGTTCGTGCCGCTCACGCTCCAGGAAGGCGACGTCACGGTGCAGTATGACATGAACGCGGTCGGCAAGCTCGGCCTGCTGAAGATGGACTTCCTCGGCCTGAAGACGCTCACCGTCATCGCCGACGCCGTCGACAACGTCCGCCGCACCGCCGATCCGAAGTTCGACATCGAGACGCTCGACTTCGAGGACGCCAAGACCTACGCCCTGCTCAACTCCGGCCGCACCACCGGCGTGTTCCAGCTGGAATCCGGCGGCATGCAGAACCTCTGCCGCCAGATCGGCCTGTCGTCGATCGACGAGATCGTCGCCCTCATCGCGCTCTACCGCCCGGGCCCGATGGACTGGATCCCCGACTACGTGCGCGGCAAGAAGGACCCGAGCACGGTCAAGTTCCCGCACAAGCTCCTCGAGGACGTCTGCCGCGAGACCTACGGCGTCATGGTCTACCAGGAGCAGGTCATGGAGGCGGCCAAGGTCATCGCCGGCTACACGCTCGGCGGTGCCGACATGCTCCGCCGCGCCATGGGCAAGAAGGACGCCGACGCCATGGCGAAGGAGCGCGCGAAGTTCGTCGAGGGCGCGAAGAAGGTGAATAACATCGACGCGAAGACCGCCGACTCGATCTTCGACATCCTGAACAAGTTCGCCGGCTACGGCTTCAACAAGTCCCACTCCGCCGCCTACGCGGTGCTCAGCTACCAGACCGGCTACCTCAAGGCGAACTACCCGGTGCAGTTCATGGCCGCCATGCTCAGCTCCGAGCTTGGCAACTCCGAGAAGGTCGCCCACTTCATCGCCGAGTGCGAGGCGATGGGCCTCAAGGTCCTCGGACCCGACGTCAACGAGTCGCGCGACATGTTCACGCCTGTCGGCGAAAAGATCCGCTTCGGCCTCGCCGGCATCAAGGGCGTCGGCGAGCAGGCGGCCCAGAAGATCCTGTCCGAGCGCGAGGCCAACGGCCCCTACCGGGACTTTCCCGACTTCATCCTCCGCGCCGACTCCCGCGCCATCAACAAGCGCGTGCTCGAGAACCTCACGGCCACCGGCGCCTTCGACTTCAGCGGCGCGCCGCGCGAGGAACTCTTCGCGCAGATCGACGACGTGCTCGCCGCCCTGGGCGAACTCCAACGCAAGTATCCCGCCCTGCGCAAGGAAGTCGCCGGCCCGGCCAAGGCCGAGGAGCCGGCCGAGTCCATGCTCTTCGACATGGGCGCTGCGGCGGGCGGCGCCCCGCTGCCCGACAAGGTCACGCTGGCGAAGGAGTTCGCCGAACTGCTCCGCCACACGCGCCGCGCGCCGATGATGGCCTCCGCCCCGCTCGCGGCGGCCGCCAACGGCCACGACACGCACCACGGCATGTTCGACCTCGGCCAGGCCAAGGCCGCGCCCGGCAAGGCCAAGCCCGCCGCCGCGGTGGAGCGGAAGCTCACCGCCGCCAACCGCCTCCAGTTCGAGAAGGAGCTGCTCGGCTTCTACATCTCCGGCCACCCGATGAACGCCTACCTCGGCCTCGCCGAGGCGCTCACGACCCACACGGAGGAACAGATTATGCAGGAAGGCGACCGCATCGAGTTCCGCATGTGCGGCATCGCCTCGGGCATCACCAAGAAACTCTCGAAGAAGGACAACCGTCCCTGGGCGTTCTTCAACCTCGCCAGCAAGCGCGCCACGCTGTCGGTGAACATGTATTCCGAGGCCTACGAGAACTACGGCCGGAACCTCGCGGAGAACCAGCCGGTCGTCATCCTCGGCAACGTCATGCGCGGCGACGACGGCGCGCGCCTGAACGTCAAGGAGTGCTACCCGCTCGACTCGCAGATCGCCGGCAACGTCCGCGAGATCACCTGGCTCCTCCACCCCGAGCACAAGGATCTGCCGGACTTCCTGCAGAAGCTGCGCACCACGATCACGGCCGGCGGCGGCGACACGCGTATCAAGCTCGGTTTCGTCTTCGAGGGCCGCGCCGCGCCGATCGCCGAGGCGCCGAGCAGCCTCAACTGGCGCGTCTCGGCCACCGCCTTCCAGGAGCTGCGCTCCCACCCCGCCGTCGCCGGCGTCCAGATCGAGGCCCGCCGCCCCGAGATCAAGGAAACCCGCCGCTGGGCGAAGCGCGGTTAATCATGGCCGAATCCAAGATCATCAACAACGCCGCGCGCGTCCTGAAGCTCGTCGCCGCCGGCACGCCGGCCGACCAGGCCCTGCGCGAATCGCTCACGCAGGACCGGCACTACACCGCGCCCGGCGAGCGCCGTGGCATCAGCCGCGCCGTCTTCGCCTACTACCGCTGGTGGCGCTGGCTGGACGCCAAGGATTCCCCGCAGGTCCAGCTGGCCGCCGCGCTCGACCTGCAGGCGCGCTTCGACAAAAGCCCCGCCGGTTTCAAGCCCGAGGCCCTCGCCGCCCGCGCCGTGCCGGACTGGCTCAAGGACGAGATGGACGCCATCCCGCCCGCCATGCTCGTCCAATGGCAGCAGGAGCCCGCCCTCTGGATCCGCGCCAAGGCCGGCACCGGCGTGGCGCTGACGAAGAAGCTCAGCCATTTTTTTCCGTCCGGGCAGTCGCCCGACGCGCTGCGCTACACCGGCATCACCGATCTTTACCGCACGCCGGAATTTCAGGCCGGCGAGTTCGAGATCCAGGACCTCGCCTCGCAACTGGTGGGCCTGGCTGCTGCGCCGAAACCGGGCGAGACCTGGTGGGACGCCTGCGCCGGCGAGGGCGGCAAGACGATGCACCTCTCCGACCTGATGCAGAACAAGGGCCTGCTCTGGGCCAGCGACCGGTCCCTGCGCCGCCTCGCCAAGCTCAAGGAGCGCGCGGCCCGCGCCAAGGTCTTCAACTTCCGCGCCGCCCCGTGGGAGGGCGACGCCAAGCTGCCGACCAAGACCAAGTTCGACGGCATCCTGGTGGACGCCCCCTGCAGCGGCGTCGGCACCTGGCAGCGCAACCCGCACGCGCGCTGGACCACCACGCCCAAGGACGTGCACGAACTCGCCGCCGTGCAGCGCAAGCTGCTCGACCACGTCGCCGGCTCGCTCAAGCCCGGCGGACGACTCGTCTACGCGGTCTGCACCCTGACGCGCGCCGAGACCACGGCGGTGGCCGAGGCGTTCACCGCGGCGCACGCCGAATTCACCCCCGATGGAGTGCATGTAGCCGGGCTCGGTGAGCCCGGGCCGGGGTCAGCGACCCCGGCTACAAGGTTTCTCTGGCCTCAGGATCTCAACGCGAACGGCATGTTCATCGCGGCATGGCGTCGGAAATAAGCAAGGTCACCGGCGAGACCGTCCGGGCGGACTTCAACGCCATCAACACGGTGCTGCACTACGCCCGCGCCGCCCATTTCATCGGTCTCTGGAAATCCGAGCTGGCGCTGATCGAGCGGTATTTCCCCGACAAAGGCGCCCATCTGCTTGAAGCCGGTTGCGGCGCCGGCCGCGTGGCCGTCGGCCTCTGGCACCAGGGCTACCGGAACATCATCGCTTTCGACTTTGCCTCGGAGCTCGTCGAGCAGGCCGAAAACCTGAAGCAGGAGCAGGGCATCCCCGGCATCACCTTCCTGCAGGCCGATGCGACCGACCTGGTAGGGGCGCTTGCCCTCAAGCACCCGGATTGGGCCGCTGGGGGCAGCCACCTTCGCCAAGGCTATGGCGCCCAAGCCCGCCCCTACCCTGAAAACGCCTTCGACGGCGCACTCTTCATGTTCAACGGCATGATGCAGATCCCCGGCCGCGAGAATCGCCGGACCGCGATGCGCGAGTTGCACCGGGTCTGCAAGCCGGGGGCCCACTTCATCTTCACGACCCACGACCGCGAGGACCCGGCCGACCTCAAGGAATGGGCGAAGGAGGCCGAGCGCTGGGCGCGCGGCGAGCAGAACCCTCGTCTGCTGGAATTCGGCGACCGCTACTTCACCGACGAGACCGGGAACACCTTCATGCATCTGCCGGACCGGAAGGAGGTCTTTGAGGACATGGCCGCGACCGGCTGGCTGCACGTGAACGACCGCACCCGCAACGAGCTCGCCAGCGAGACCCCGAAGGTGAGGAATTTTTCCGACAACTGCCGGTTCTGGGTCGCGAAAAAGAACTAGCCCCGCCCGGCGGACCGCGTAGGTTACCGCCGATGAAACTCCTACCCCTGCTGGCTTTGTTGGTCGCGACCGCGTCTTTCGGCGCCGAACCCGAGTATCCCAAGATGGGGCCCGATGTCTACGACCCCACCGCCGACGGCAACGTCCAGATCGCGGCCGCGCTCAAACAGGCCAAGGCGGAGCATAAGAATGTGCTGCTCATGTTCGGGGCCAACTGGTGCATCTGGTGCCGCCGCCTCCATCACACTTTCGAGACCGTGCCCGCGGTCACCAAGGCGCTGAACGACAACCATGTCCTCGTGCTCATCGACGTGAACATGCGGCACGGTGAGAAGCGCAACTACGACGTCAACGAGCGCTACGGCAACCCCATCCACGAGGGTCTCCCGGTGTTCGTCATGCTCGATGCGGATGGCAAGCAACTCGGCACGCAGGAGAGCGGCGCGCTGGAGGACGGCAAGGACGGCCACGACCCGGCAAAGGTCGTCGCCTTCCTGGAAAAATGGGCGCCGAAGAAGTGAAAATGTAGGGCTGCCGCTTGCCGGCATGCCAGGCGGCACGGCGGGCAAGCGCCGACCATGCTGTCAAACCCGCCTATCGCGCCAGCTTCGCCTCGAGCGCGGCCTTCGCGGCCGGCCATTCCTCCGCAATCAGGCTGAACATGGCGGTGTTGCGGATGAAGCCGTCGTGCCGCACCTGGTATTTGCGCAGGATGCCCTCGAAGCTGCAGCCGAGGCGCGCGATGGCCGCGCGCGAGCGGGCGTTGCGCTCGTCGGTCTTCAGTTGGACGCGCCAGGCCCCGAGTTTCTCGAAGGCATGGGTGAGTTGCAGCAGCTTCGCTTCGGTGTTGACCGGCGTGCGCCAGGCTTCCCTCCCCAGCCAGGTGTTGCCGATCTCGAGCCCGCGGTTCGCGCGGCGGATGTCGAGGTAGGTCGTTGCCCCGACCACGCGGCCGTCACTCCGCCGCACGGTGGCCCAGCCGACGTCGGTCCCGGCAGCCTGGCCCTTCAGGATCGCCTCCAGCCATTTCGTCATTTCCGCCGGATCGCCCAGCGGCGGCGTGACGAAATACTGGAAAACCTCGGGGTCCTGCGCCGCCGCGACCAGGGCCGGCAGGTGGCGGCGCTCGAGCGGTTCCAGGCGCACGTGGCGGCCCTCGAGCAGGATGGGCTGGGGATCAAAGGTCATGCCGCCAGCATGGAGGCCGGCCGCCGCGGCCCAAGCGGAAATCAGCGCGGCACCCGCACAGGCGCCGGCATAACTAATAATGAGTTGTCAGCCTTGCCGCGCGCCCCGGGCACTGCCAAGTTGAACCCATGTCCTCGCTGATAACCGACCGCACCCTGCTCTGGGTCGGCGCCCTGCTCTACCTCGCCGGCTTCATCGCCGGCCTGATCGGGCTGACGCGGCGCCAGTCCCCCGCCGGCCTGCGCACCATCCTCAACGCCCTGCTGGTCGGGGGCTGGGTGTTCCAGTGGCTCGGCCTCTACCAGCGCGGCATGGTGGGCAAGGGCTGCCCGCTGGGGAACACCTTCGAGATCGTCCAGTTCGTCGCATGGTCCGCGATGCTGCTGTATTTCTTCGTCGGCACGGCCTTCCGCGTCAGCCTCCTCGGCCTCTTCACCGCCGGCTACGCGGCAACCCTCGCGATCATCTCGCTCCTGATCCCGCAATGGGACCTCGTGCGCGGGCAGAAATTCTTCGGCGACAACCCCTGGATCGAGGTCCATGCCGCGCTCGCGGTCTTCAGCTACGGCGTCTTCGGCCTGCTCGCGCTGACCTCGATCATGCAACTCCTGCAGAACTGGAGCCTGAAGAACAAGCGGCTCAACGGTCTCTTCTGGTTCCTCCCCTCGGTGGTCCAGCTGGAGCAGATCAACTACCGACTGGTGCTCCTCGGCGTGTCGCTGCTGAGCATCTCTCTCTGCGTCGGCGCCTCCTGGTGGGTGCGCAACACCTCCACCGTGCACTGGCCGAAGCTCACGGTGACGCTCAGCGTGTGGACCTGCTACCTGGTCATCCTGCTGCTCCGCTGGCGAGGCCGGCTGGTCTCGGTGCGCTTTGCCTGGGTCTGCGTCGTGATGTTCTGCCTCGCGCTGCTCTCGCTGGGCCCGGTCAACTCCAACCGCAACAGCTACCGGCCCGTCACCCTCACGCCGCGCTGACCGATGGAAACGCCCACGCCCGTCCTTTTCCAATTCGGTGCCAGCCACCACACCTCCCCGATCGAGGTGCGCGAGAAACTGGCCATCAACGCCGAACGCGCCGCCGACCTCGCCGCCCGCCTCCGCCAGGCGCAGGGCATGAAGGAATTCGCCCTCGTCAACACCTGCAACCGCGTCGAGCTCTACGGCGTGGCGCAGACACCCGAGATCTTCGCCCTCCTCCGCGAGGCCCTCTGCCAGGTCACCGGCTGCACGCCCGCGGAACTGGATACCGCCGTGTCGCTCCGGCAGAACCACGACGCCATCGCCCACCTTTTCTCCGTGGCCTCCGGCCTCGACTCCCAGATCGTCGGCGAGACCGAGATCCTGGGCCAGGTTAAGGACGCCTACGACGACGCCCTCGGCAAGCACTGGACCGGCCCCGTGCTCAACCGCGTCTTCCAGAAAACCTTCCAGGCCGCCAAACACATCCGCACCAACACCGCGATCGGCGCCGGCCAGATCAGCATAGCCACGGTCGCGGTCGACCTCGCGGGCCGGATCTTCGGCGACCTCGCGACCACCAAGGTCCTCGTTGTCGGCGCCGGTGACATCGGCCTCAAGACCGTGCAGGCCTTCCAGAGCCGCGGAGCCGGCTCCATCACCGTCGCCAGCCGCACCCTCGCCAAGGCCGAGGAGGCCGCAGCGATGGCCGGCGGCTGGGCCATGAGCATGGCCGACCTGCCGGAGGCGGTCGCCGGGGCCGACATTATCGCCAGCTCCACCTCGTCGCCGGACTTCATCCTCACGCGCGACCTCGTCGCCGCCGGCATGAAACGCCGCCCGGCCCGCCCCCTCTTCCTGATGGACCTGGCGCTGCCGCGCGACGTGGACCCCGCCGCCGCGCAGCTGTCGAATGTGTTCGTCTACAACCTGGACGACCTCGCGAAGATCGCCGAGGAAAACATCGCGCAGCGCGAGGCCGAGGTGGCGAAGTGCCGCGCGATCCTCGCCGAGCGCACCGCCGCGCTTTGGCCGCAGGTGGCGCGGTCGTTGAGCAATCCGTAAAGCCGGGCGCCTGGATTCCCCCCGGCGCCGATGCGGAAATCAGCGGCCACCGGGCCATCATCCCCGCACGTGGTGCCGGGCGCGGATCAGGGCGGCCGCGAGATCGGCCACCTTGAGGGGCTTGCCGAGGAAGTCGTCCATGCCCGCCGCGAGGCATTGCTCGCGGTCGCCCGGCATGGTGTTCGCCGTGAGTGCGATCAGCCAGGGTCGCGTGCCGTCGGGATACTCGCGCCGGATCCGTCGCGCCGCCTCAAGGCCGTCCATCACCGGCATGTGCAGGTCGAGCAGCACGACGTCGTAGGGCTGGCGCTGCAACGCAGCCAGGACCTCCTCGCCGTTGCCCGCGAGGTCGGCCCGGCAGTTCAGGCTGGCCAGCTGGTGCAGGGTGACCTTCACGTTCACCGGGTTGTCCTCGGCCAGCAGGATGCGCCCCGGATGCACCGGCTCGGGGGGGGCGGACGGCGCCGCGGGTGCGGGCGCGCCGCCGCGACGCCAGAAGATTTCCACCAGCGCGTTGAAGAGGTGGGAGGATTTCACCGGCTTGGTGACGATGGCATTGAACAGGCCGTCGGTCTTCTCCCGGCGGCCCAACCCGGTGAGCAGGACCAGCGGCAGACCGGCGCGCGCGGGCAGCTGGCGGATGCGCTGCGCGAGTTCGCGACCGTCCAGATCGGCCAGCTGCATGCTGATGAGAGCGACGTCAAACGGCTCCTCCGAGCGCAGGCGCTCCAGCGCCGCGGCGGACGAGACCGCCGGCACCGCCTCCATGCCCCAGGTGCGGGCCAGCTCCGTGAGGATGCGCCGGCCCGTGGTGTTGTCCTCAACGACGAGCACCCGGCGGCCGCCGAGGTTTTGCTGGGCGACGAGCGGGGCCGGCTCGGGCCCGGCGACTTCCTGCAGGCGCAGGGTGAAGCCGAAAGTGGAGCCGCGGCCGAGCTCGCTTTCCACGCTGATGTGCCCGCCCATCAGCTCGACCAAGCGGCGGCTGATCGCCAGCCCGAGACCGGTGCCGCCGAACCGGCGTGTGGTGGACGCGTCGACCTGGCTGAACGGCTTGAACAGCCGCTCCATCTGCTCCGCCGATATGCCGATGCCGGTGTCGTGGACGGCGAAATGCAGGTCGACGCCCACCGGGTGCCAGGCGATGGCCTTCACGCTGAGGAAGACCTCGCCGCGGTGGGTGAACTTGATGGCGTTGCCCAGCAGGTTGACCAGGATCTGGCGGAGCCGGGAGGCGTCGCCGCGCAGGAGGGCCGGCGTGCCGTCGGCGATCTCGTAGAGCAGGTCGATCTTCTTCTGCCCGGCGGAAGTCGCCAGCAGGTCGAGGATGCCCTCGAGGCACTCGCGCAGGTTGAACTCGGTGTGCTCGAGCTCTAGCCGCCCGGACTCGATCTTCGAGAAGTCCAGGATGTCGTTGATGATCGTCAGCAGCGCGTCGCCGCTCTGCCGGATGGTCTCGGCCGATTCTCGCTGCTCGGGCGTGAGCGGCGAGTCGAGCAGCAGGCTCGCCATGCCGATGACCCCGTTCATCGGCGTCCGGATCTCGTGGCTCATCATGGCGAGGAACTGGCCCTTCGCGGCGTTCGCGTTCTCCGCCGCCTCCTTGGCCTCGCGCAGCAGCGCCGCCTGGCGCTTGCGCTCCGTGATGTCGAGCTGCAGGCCCATGAAGCCGATCTTCTCCCCCGTGGCGTTGGTGATCGGCTGGATCTCCAACTCGACCCAGACCTTCCGGCCGTCCTTCGCGTAGTTGAGGATCTCGCCGACAAAGGGCCGGCCGATCTCGCCGGCCTGGCCCATCGCCTGCAGCACCTTCGGGTCGGTCTCGGGCCCGATCATGAAGGTCACCGGTTTGCGCCCCTTGATCTCCTCCAGGGTGAACCCGAAGAGCCGCGTGAACCCGTCGTTGATCCACTGCACCCGCCACTCCGTGTCGGTCAGGATCACGCCGCTGGCCGTGCGGCTGGTAACCAGCGCGAGCGGCCGCAACTCGTCCTGCGCCCGCCGCAGTTCCGCGGTCATTTCCTCCGCGAGACGCTGCACGCGGCGGCGCGAGTTCACCTGCAGCCAGGACAGCCCGGCCACGAGCAGGCTGACCAGCAGCCCGCCCAGCAGCACGATGCCGGGGAGCTGGCTGAAATTGGCCTCGTCGAACTCCACCCGCGGGCTCAGGCGCAGCGTCCAATGACGCCCGTAGATGTCCAGGGTGCGCACCGTGTGGAACGCGCGGCGCGCATACTGCTCCGCCACCTGCGGCTGGGTGGTGGCGGCGGCCATGTGGCCGTCGGCATCGTAGAGCAGGGTCTCCGGCTGGACCGTGTCGCCCTCGAAGATCTCAAAGTCGACCTGGCGCGACGCGGCCTCCGCCACGCCCTGCATCAGCTCGTCGATGCGGATCGGCGCATAGACCCAGCCCTGCACGGCGGCCAGACGCTGCGACGGCGTCTGCCGCTCCATTCCTTTCCGGTAAACCGGCTTGAACAGGAGGAAGCCGGGCACCTGCTTGTGCTCGTATTCGAGGCGGATGCGCCGTGTCAGCACCAGGCGGTCGGCGGCGGCGGCTTCCTCGGCCGCCGAACGGCGGGTGTTGCCCGAGCCGATGTCGAGGCCCAGCACGCCGGTGTTCTGCTCGTGCGGCTCGATGCTGACGACCACGTAGAGCCACGCGTTCGCGCCGGTGCGCTCAACGGTGAAGCCGGGCAGGCCGCCGGCGCGGACGCGCGCTTCGAATTCGTCCACCACCCGGCGCTCCACGCGCTCCACGTAGCCGAGGCCCACCACACCGCTGTCGAGCTGCTGCGAGGCCTGACGCAGAAAAACCGACCATTCGAGGGGAGAGACCTCCTCGCTCGCCGCAGGCAGTGCCGCCGCCCCCTCGAGCAGGTGCGCCGCGGTGTTGAACCGCTGGAGCATCAGGGTGCTGATGCGCTCGGTCAGCCGGTCAAACCGCGCCTGAGCGGTGCGGTGGATTTCGCGCGTCGAGAGCTGCCACATCACCAGGGTCACGATCGTCAGCCCGCCAAAGACAGCCCACGGCAGCCACGCAAAGCGGGGCCGGACGGCATCCGGTGCGGTTGGCAGAGCCATGCCCGGATTCCGGCGGTTCGGGCGGGGCAACGCGACTGTTTTTTCCTCGCAATGCCGCCCGGCGGCGAGGTTAACAAACTTATAAAAATCGGAGAATAGAACCGGGATTTGCTGTAGGGCCGGCGCTGGTCGCCGTGCCGTTGTTCACTCGCGGCCTGGCGCACCGCCGAGCGGCGGCCCTAGGTTCCCGCGCTTCGCCGCCCCTTACACCCGGCGGCGCACCCGGCCCCGCTCCAGCGCAGCCCGCAGCTCGGCGGCCTTGATCGGCTTGCTGATGTAGTCGTCCATGCCCGCGCCAAAACAGATCTCGCGGTCGCCCTGCATGGCGTTGGCCGTGACGGCGATGATCCAAGGCCGGTCCGCCGCCTGCGGGCGCGTCTGCAACAGGCGCTGGGTGGCCTCGAGCCCGTCCATCTCCGGCATCTGCACGTCCATGAGAACGATGTCGTAGGGCTGCCGGCGCAGCGCCGCGAGGACCTCGAGTCCGTTGGCGGCGACGTCGGCGCGGTAGCCGAGGTTGCGCAGCATGTGGAGCGCGACCTTCTGGTTAACCGTGTTGTCCTCGGCCAGCAGGATGCGCTCGGGATTCTCCGGCTGGGCGGCGCCCGCGACGGGCGCCCCGGCGGCCGGTTCGGGGGCCGGGACCTCGCGCTTGTCCCAGAACAGCTCGGCGAGCACGTCGAGCAGCTGCGAGGGCTTGACCGGTTTCGTGAGGTTGGCGGCGAACAGGCCGTGCGGGTCCGGCACGCGGCCGAGGGAGGAGAGCAGCACCAGCGGCATCGAGGCGCGCAGGGCGTGCATCTCCGCGGCGAGCATGTGGCCGTCCATGTCCGGCATCTGCATGTCGAGGACCGCCGCGTCGAAGGCCTCCCCCGCCCGCAGCAGTTCCAGAGCCTCGGCCGGCGTCTCGACCGCGTGGGAGACCATGCCCCAGTTGCGAGCCAGGTCGCCGAGGATGCGGCGGCTCGTGGCGTTGTCGTCGACCACCAGCAGCCGGCGGGCCTGCACGCCGGCGCGGGCGCCACCCGTGTAGAGCCGCGGCTTGCTCGGCACAAGGTCGACCCGGACGGTGAAGCTGAAAGTCGATCCGCGGCCGGGTTCGCTCTCGACCCACATGCGTCCGCCCATGAGTTCGGCGAGGCGCCGGCTGATGACCAGGCCGAGGCCGGTGCCGCCGAAGCGCCGTGTGGTGGACGCGTCCACCTGGCTGAACGACTGGAACAGCCGGCCCATCGCCTCGGCGGCGATGCCGATGCCGCTGTCGCGCACGCTGAACAGGAGCTCGACGCTGTCGCCCTCCGTCGCCACGGGCCGCACGGACAGCAGAACCTCGCCGCGGGCGGTGAACTTCACGGCGTTGCCCAGCAGGTTGACCAGCACCTGGCGCAGCCGCGTGGGGTCGCCGCGCACCGAGCCGGGCGTGCCGTCCGCGATCTCGTAGAGCAGGTCGAGCCGCTTCTCGGCCGCGCGGGTCGCGAGCAGGTCGAGCGAACCCTCGACGCACTCGCGCAGGGAGAACTCCATCTTCTCCATTTCCAGCCGGCCGGACTCGATCTTTGAGAAATCCAGGATGTCGTTGATGATCGTCAGCAGCGCGTCGCCGCTCACGCGGATCGTCTCGGCGTATTCGCGCTGCTCGCGCGTCAGCGCCGAGTCGAGGAGCAGGCTGGTCATGCCGATCACGCCGTTCATCGGCGTGCGGATCTCATGACTCATCATGGCGAGGAACTGGCTCTTCGCCAGGTTGGCCTGCTCCGCCGCCTCCTTGGCCGCGGCAAACTCGGCCTGGACGCGCTTGACCTCGGTGATGTCCACGAGGGCATTCAGTTCCTGCGCCACGCCGCTGACGGTATCCCGGTGGATCCGGCGGCACAGGCGAACCCACACGGTCTCGCCGTCGTCGTGCAGGTAACGCTTCTCCAAGGTGAACTGGTCGATCTCGCCGCTGCGCATCCGGCGGACCAGCTCGGCCTGGCGCGCGGCGTCCTCCGGATGGGTCCGGCGGGTGAATGCGTCCGGCTGCGACCGCGCCACCTCGGGCGTGACCCCGGTCAGGCGGACGTGCTCGGTGTTGACCAGCCGGGTCTCGTCGCGTCCCGGGATGGCCCAGGAGAGGCCGACCGGCACCGACTCGAAGATGAAACGGAACTGCGCTTCCTGCCGGGCCAGCTCCTCCTGGGCCTGGCGGCGCTCGGACAGGTCCATGATGGTGGCGACTTCCTGGAGGATGCCGCCGTCGGGCCCGCGGTAGACGCGGACCGTCATCAGGCCGTGGATGACGCTGCCATCCGCCCGGAGGTAGCGTTTCTCCATTGTGTAGTGGTCGCTCTCGCCGCGCCGCAGCCGGGCGGTCTCGGCTTCCTGCCGCGCCCAGTCCTCCGGTGGCGTGACGCGCCGGTAGCTGGCGGGGTCGAGCGCCTCGGCACGGGTGAGCCCGGTGAGGCGCAGCACCTCGTCGTTGACCCAGGCCTGCTTGGTTTCCCCCGTGTAAACCCAGCTCACCCCGATTGGCAGCGCGTTCAGGATGAAGAGAAACCGGGCCTCGTGCTCGGCGAGTTCCTGCTCCGCCTGCTTGCGGTCGGTGATGTCGAGCTGCAGGGTCATGTAACCGGTCACCTTTCCCTGCGGGTCGCGGAGCGGCTGCACCTCGAGTTCCACCCAGCACTGCCGTCCGTCCTTGCCGTAGTTCAGCACCTCGCCCTTGAACGGCCGGCCCGCGGCCACCGCGGCGCCCACGGCCGCCAGCGTCGCCGGATCCGTCCCCGGCCCCGGCAGGAAGTCGCCGGGCCGGCGGCCGCGCACCTCGTCAAGCGTGTAGCCGAGCAGGCGGGTGAAGCCGCCGTTGATCCACTCGATGCGCCAGGCCGCGTCCGCGAGGAGCACGGCACTGGCCGTGTGGCTTGCGACCAGGGCCAGCCGGCTGGTCTCGCCCTCCGCCTCGCGCAACTGGGCCGAAATTACGCCGGCGCGGTCGAGCGCCCGTCTCCGCGAGGCATAGAGCGCCCAGATCAGGGCGGCCGCGAGAAACACCGCCAGCAGCCCGCCGGTGGCAAAGAAAAACCAATCACGCTCACCACGGAAGGACCCGGCGGTCCCAACCAAGGCCGCGGCCAAGAGCCCGCCCGACAGCGCCAGCAGCGCAGGCGGCAGGTAGCGGGTCCGCCGGCGCTGCGCCGGGCTCGCTGAAATGGATTCCGGGGGCATGGGCGGGAAGGAAGCTAAGCCCAAGATATCGGCAACGGCAGCCAATTCTTGAGCCTGATCGCCTCGGGCGGCAGCGGTGCCTCAGCCCTCCAGCTGCCGGAGCAGCCACTCCGCTGCCGACTGTCCCGCGGGTTGGGAAAGCAGCGCGCGCAACCGCGCCGCCTGGGCCTGCGTCTGCGCGCGGCGCGCCGGTTCGTCCACGCAGGCCAGCAGCTGCAGGGCGAGCGCCGCCGGGGTCGCCGCGCCCTGGATGAATTCCGGATACATCGCCTCGTCGAGCAGCAGGTTCGCGATGCCGATGAACTTCACCCGGACGATCAGCCGGCCGAGAGCATACGTGAGCGCATCCGTCTTGTAGGTGAGCGCACCCGGGATGCCCGCCAGAGCGCAATGCATCGACATCGTGCCGCTCGCGGTCAGCACGGCCGCCGCCCCGACCGGCGCTGCGGCCGAGGTGCGCAGGAACCGGACATTGGCCGGTGGATTGGCCGCCTTGAGCACCTCGAGGATTTCCTCGCCGGGGTAAAGCACCACGGCGTCCCGTTTCACACCGGACAACCGGAACGCCTCGAGCAGCACTGGAAACACGCGCGCCACGACCTGCCGGCGGCTGCCCGGCAGCAGCAGCACCGGCCCGGCCGGATCGAAGGCGACGGGGGGCACGTAGTCCGCGGCCACGAACGGATGCCCGACGAAGGTCACGGGCAGCCGCGTGTCGGCGTAGCAGGCCGGCTCAAACGGAAAGATCGCCGCGAGGCCGTCGAGGTGCCGCGACATCCCGAAGCGCCGCCCCGCCCGCGACGCCCAGATCTGCGGGCTGACGTAATACAGCGCCTTCGTCGGGCCCCCGCCCTTCGCCGAAAATCCCGCGTCCACCAGGCCCCGGGCGATGCGGAGGTTCAGGCCGGACGAGTCGACAAAGCAGACCGCGCGCGGGCGGTGCCGACCGACCCACCGCACAATCCCGCTGATCAGAGCCCGATAATAGGAAATCCTAGAGAGCACCGCGAACCCCATCGTGGAGCCCGCCGTCAGGTCGCGGAGGAGCTGCGCACCGGCGGCGGCGAGCCGCGGCCCGCCGAGCGCGCAGACCTTCAGGCCGGGCCGGCGCTGCAGCAGCTCGCGAAGCATGCGCGCCGCGTTCTCGTCACCCGAATGCTCGGCGGCGACGATCAGGAGATCGACGGTCCCACCGACCGGAACCGGCAAAGGGATGGTGGCGGGGGAACTCATTTTTTCACCACGAAGGTCACGAAGCCCACGAAGTTCTATTCGAAAGCCCGCCTTCGTGCTCTTCGTGACCTTCGTGGTTCATTTCTGCGATTTCCGGATCTGGTCCGTGATCGTGATCGCGACCTCGAGCGCCGACTTACCGAGCGCGCCGCCGACCTTGGGCTGCTTCGCCTCCTGCACGCTCTCGACGAAGTGCGCCAGCTCGATGGCCAGCGGCTCGCCTTTCTCGATCGGGATCTCGTGCACCGGGATCGAGCTGGCGTCGCCGGCCTTGGCGAGGCCGATCTTCAGCTTCACCCCGTAGGCGATGATGTCGCTCTTCTTCACGAGGTGACCCTTCTGGTTCATGAAATCGAGCGAGAGGTAGGCGTTGTCCTGGAAGACGCGGATCTCGCGGTTCTTCTTCAGGGCCATGCGGGAGGCGGTCAGATTGGCCACGCAGCCGTTCTCAAACTCGATGCGCGCGTTGGCGATGTCCTCGGTCTTGGAAAGCACGCTGATGCCGACGCTGTCGATCTTCCGGATCGGGGAATCGACCAGCGCGAGCACGATGCCGATGTCGTGGATCATGAGGTCGAGCACGACGCCGACCTCGGTGCCACGCGTCGTGTAGGGCGCAAGCCGCTCGGTGGTGATGTATTGCGGGCGGCCGGTGTGCTTCTCGAGGTAGCCCATCACCGGGTTGAAGTGCTCGATGTGGCCGACCTGCACGAGGCAGTTGTTCTTCCGCGCGGCGGCGAGGACGCGCTCGGCCTCCTCGAGGCTGGCGCAGAGCGGCTTCTCGATGAGAAGGTGGCAGCCCTTGGCCAGCAGCGGCAGGGCGACGAGCTCGTGCCGGTCGGTCGGCACGACGACGCTGATCGCGTCGCAGGCGTCACCGAGTTCCTCGATCGTGGCGAATCGCCGGCAGTTGAACTTCGCGCAGATCTCGGCCGCGCGGGCGTCGCTGGTCTCGAAGATGCCGGTCAGTTCGGCGCCGGGAAGCGCGGCGTAGATGCGGGCGTGGTGCTGGCCGAGCGAACCGACGCCGGCGACGCCGCACTTGATCTTGGGTTTGGCCATGGAGGCGAACGTAGCGGGCGGGCCCGGCGCGGCCAGTCTCTTTTGTGCGGACCTACCTGAGCCCGGAAGGCAGCCGCGGCGAGGAGATCAGGTCCTTGAAAGCCTCCCAGCGCCGGTCGGCGTCGCCGCCCGCCCGGCCCTCGATGTAGTCGCCCACGAGCTGCTGGCCGAGGTTGTAGTTGATCACGTAGCTGCGGTATTTGTCGATGAACCGGATGCGCTGCTGCGCGCGCGCCGGTTCGGCGAGGGTGTAGCGCTCCAGCCAGGCGACCGCCTGGTCGGAGGTGATCTCGCCGTTGAGGTAGCGGCGCGCCGCCTCGTTGCCGGCGAAGGCGAGCTCCTTGGTCAGCTTGAGCACATGGTAATAGTCCGCGGCGCGCGCCGGATCGAGCCCGGCCAGCGGGAACAGCACGTCGCGCTCGAACGCGACGCGCTCCTCGCCCGGGAACGCGACGTCGATGCCGTAATTCGCGCTGCCCTCGGCGATCAGCGACTGCGGGCTGAAGAGCGGATAGACCGAGAACTCGAGCCAGCCGCGGCCGCGCATGAGGTTTTTCTCGAGCAGGACGTTGTAGACGTGGTGCCCCGGGTAACCCTCGTGCGACGCGAGGTCGACCGCGCGCTCGATGAAGACCGGCAGCTCGACGTTCACCTGGATGAGGCTGTGGTAATCGCCCTTATACCAATTGTAGCCGCCCCACGGCTTGTTGGTCACGTATTCCACGGTGAAGCTTTCCCCCTCGGGCAGCGCGATATGCCGGCGCGTCCGCTCCCGGGCCGCCCTGATCGCCGCCTGAAACACCGCGTCGACCTTGTCGCGCGGAATGACAAATTGCTGGTGATAGGCCTGGAATCGCTCGGCGAGCGTCCCGGGGCCCGGGAGCGCCTTGGCCAACTCGGCCAGCACGGCGTCAAAGTGCGCCTCGGTATTGTGTGGCGCCACCGCGTCGAACAGCCGCTTCGATTCCTCGTCGAACGGGAACTTCTTCCCGCCGATCATCTCGATGCGCGTGTCCATCGCCGCCAGCTGCTTGACCAGGTATTCGTGCCGCAACCGGCCGATCTCGTCCGCGCCGGTCAGGTCGACCGCCGCGAGCCGGGCCGCAAGCGCCCGCTCCTGACTTTGGATCTCCGCCAGAGGGATCTTCGCGGCCTCGGCGGCGCTGCGCCACTCGGCCGGGCCGTAGTAGGCATCGACGAAGTCGCCGTCGTGCACCCCGAGCGCAAGGGCGAGCTGCACATAGGTTTCGGCGGCCTCGTTCATCGGTGATTTGAGATCGGCGTGGAGGAAAGGCGCGGCCGCCAGTCCCAGCGCCAGCAGCAAAAGCGCGGATGGTTTCATAAAATCAGGTGAAGCGACCGTCCTTGAGCAGAAGCTGGCGCGCGGCCTTTTTCGCGTGGGCGGGATTGTGCGTCACGAGCACCAGCGCAGCGTTCTCCTCGGCGCAGACGCCGAGCAGCAGATCGATGATGCTGTCGCCGCTGCGCTCGTCGAGGTTGCCCGTCGGCTCGTCGGCCAGGATGACGGCCGGGTGGTTCATGAGCGCCCGGGCCACGGCCACACGTTGGCGCTCGCCACCGGAAAGATGGGACGGCAGGTGGTGCCCGCGCTCCCCCAGCCCGACGCGCCTCAGCAGCGCCGCGGCGCGATCGCGCTCCTTGGCGCCGGCGGCGCCCAGCATGCGGGCGGCCATCAGGACGTTGGCGAAGGCGTCGAGTTCCGGGATGAGATAATACGACTGGAAGACCATGCCGAGGAACCGGCCACGGCGCGCCGTGAGTTCGCCGAGGCTGAGCCGGTGCGCGGCCTCCACGCCCCAGAGCAGTTCACCCGCGTCGGCCCGGTCGAGGCCGGCGAGGATGTTGAGCAGAGTGCTCTTGCCCGAGCCGGATTCGCCGCGGACGCTGACGGTCTCGCCGGCCGCGACGGAAAAGTCCACGCCCTGCAGCACCTCGAGGGTGCGGTCGCCGCTCGGGTAGTTCTTACGCACGTCGACGGCACGAAGGACAGTGTTGCCGCTACTCACTGCGGAGCGCCTCCACAGGTTTGAGTTTCGCCGCGCGCCAGGCCGGGATGAGTCCGGCGAAGGTGGAGGCGGCGATCGAAAACATGATGATGAGCACGACGTCCTTTGTCTCGGTGTGCGCCGGCAGCGAGCTGAACTGGTAGAACTTCTCGAACACGTCCTGCCCCATCGTCAGGCCCGCGATCAGGTGGACGACATTATCCCGGAAGCGCAGCAGGCCGAAGCCGAGCCCCAGCCCGAGCAGCGTGCCGCAGACGCCGATCAGCAGGCCCTGCACGCAGAAGCAGGCGGCGACCGACCGGGCCCCGCCGCCCATGGCGCCCAGCAGGCCGATCTCCCGGGTCTTGCGGACAACCGTCACGAGCAGCGAACTCGTGATGGAGAACGCCGCGACGACAATGATGAAGGTGAGGAGGAAGAAGATCATGTTCCGCTCGAAGCTGATGACGGACTGAAACTCCGCGTTGGCCTCGAACCAGGTGAGCGCGGAGGCGACCGGCGGCAGCACCTTGTTGAGCGCGGCGGCGGCGGCGTCGGGGTCCGCGCCGGGCTTCAGCCGGACGTTGTAGCCATGCACCGTCTTGCCGAGGCCATAGAGGTCCTGCATCAGCCGCAGCGAGCAAAGCACGGTGGAGCTGTCGAGCTGCTGGTGCCCGATCCGGAAGATGCCCGCCACGCGCACCTCGCGCGGCAGCAGCACCTCCTTGGCCTTCATCCGCTCGAGCATCAGCGGCGAGTAGACGCTGAGCTTGTCGCCGATGTGGACCCCCAGGGAATTCGCCAGGATCGAGCTCAGGATGACGGAGTCGTCGTCGAGGTCGTCCAGCGAACCCGCCACGATGTAGCGCTCGAGCGGAATGACCTTTCTCATCAGGTCGACCTCGAAGCCCTGGATGGTCGGGAAGGCCGGCCGGCGGTCGAACTCCAGCATGACGACGCCTTGCGCATACGGCGCGGCCGCCTGCACGGCGGGGACCCGCGCGAGGGCGGCTTCGACGAGGCCGTTGCTCTCGATCGGCCGGCGGCCGCGGATCTGCACCTCGCCCTGGGTGTCGATGATCATCTGCCTGATCTGGTAACCGAAACCGCCCATCACGCTCATCGTGACGATCATCAGCGCCACGCCGAGACCGACGCCCAGCACCGAGATAAGCGTGAAGAACGGCAGCCGGCGCCCGGACGGGAAAAGTTGCTTCAACGCAAGGTAGACGGGCCAGGGCATCCGATTTTGTTAACCACGAAGCGCACGAAGTGCACGAAGAAGATTCATGGAAACTTCGTGTTTCTCGTGACCTTGGCGGAAGATCAGGCTTGCGGGGCAGTGCTCGGGCGCAGCGACGGGAACAGGATGACGTCGCGGATGCTCTCGGCACCCGTGAGCAGGATGCAGAGGCGGTCGATGCCGACGCCCATGCCGCCGGCGGGCGGCATGCCGTGCTCGAGGGCGAGCAGAAAATCGTTGTCGAGCTTCTGCTGGTCCTCGCCGGCCTGCGCCTCGAACATCTGGCGCTGCACGAAGGGGTCGTTCTGCTCGGAGTAGGCCGGGGCCACCTCCATGCCGCCGATGCACAGCTCGAAGACGTCGATCAGGCCGGGGTCCTGCTGGTTGAGCTTCGCCAGCGGGCAGAGCTCCTTGGGCAGGTGCGTCACGAAGGTCGGCTGGATGAGCGTGGGCTCGACCTTCTTGGAGAAGATCTCGTTCACAATCTCGAAGGTCTCCCAGCCCGGGTGGATCTCGAGGCCGAGCGCCTGCGCGGCGGCGCTCGCGGCGGCCTTGTAGCCGTCGGTGCCACGGAGCGCGCTGAGCTTGGTGCCGGCGGCCGCGTCGACGAGGTCGAAATAGCGCGCCTCGCGCCACTCGCCGGCGAAGTTGATCATCTCGCCGCTGGCGGCGTGCCTGATCTCGGAGGTGCCGAGGACGTTCTTGCAGACGTCGTCAAAGATGGCGCGGATCAGCTGCATCATGCCGCGGAAATCCGAGTAGGCCTGGTAGACCTCGAGCATGGTGAACTCGGGATTGTGCTTCCGGGAGACGCCCTCGTTGCGGAAGATGCGACCGATCTCGAACACGCGGTCGTAGCCGCCGACGAGCAGGCGCTTGAGCCGCAGCTCGAGCGCGATGCGCAGGAAGAAGTCCGTGCCGAGCGCGTTGTGGTGCGTGACGAACGGCCGTGCGGCCGCGCCGCCGGCGACGCCCTCGAGCACGGGCGTCTCCACCTCGATGAACGAGCGGCTGGCCAGCGTCTGCCGCACGCTGGCGACGATCCGGCTGCGCAGCATGAGGCGCGCGCGGGACTCGGTGTTGACGATGAGGTCGAGGTAGCGCTGGCGGTAGACCTGCTCGGCGTCGGTCAGGCCGTGCCACTTTTCCGGGAGCGGGCGCAGGGCCTTCGAAACGAGCGTGAAGGCGGCCACCCGCACCGTGATCTCGCCGGTCTTGGTTTTGAACAGATCACCGCTGACGCCGATGATGTCGCCGAGGTCGAGCAGCTTCTTGAACTCGCCGTAACGTTCCTCGCCCAGGACGTCCTTGCGGAAGTAGAGCTGGATCTGGCCCTGCTGGTCCTGGATCTTGACGAAGGAGCTGCCGCCCTGGACGCGGAAGGTCACGAGCCGGCCGGCGACCCCGACCTTGGCGGCGTAGTCCTGGCCGTCCACGTAGAGCGCCTTGGCATCCTGCGAGAAGTGCGACTGGTCGGCGTTGGCGCGGAACGGGTCGAAACCGGCCGCGCGCATATCCTGCAGCTTCTTCAGCCGCACGGCATACTGGTCGTGGGAAATATCCTCGGGGATGGCGTCGCTCATGGGAATCGCGCAGGCTTGGCGCCCCCCGCGCCGGGGGCAAACGGAAAGTGGCGGACCCACGTCTGCGCGAAAGTCTCACTCCAGGCGTATTTTTTCCACTTCGCGATCGGGGACGAAATACATCAGGTGCGGCACGGCAATCAACACCAGCGCCAGCCACGGCAACCAGCACGCCACCAGCAGCGACGCGGTGAAAATCCCGATGGCGATCCGATTTTTCTTCAGCATGCACTCATGCAGGTGTCTCATCTGGGCGTCGTCGCGGGTCTGCCAGGCGATGACACTGCGCAGCAAGTAGAAGGCTGCGGCGCACGCCATGGTCACGATGCCGTATAGCGCCACGGGCAACGAGTTGGCGCGGCTCTCGCCGAGGAAAGCCGTCACGAATGGCACAAGTGACAGGCAAAAAAGCAGAAACATGTTCGCCCAGAGCACCCCTGCGTTTACATGCCGCGCAAGATGGATGAGGTGGTGGTGGTTCACCCAATAGATCGCAACCATCAGGAAACTCAGCAGGTAGCTGAAAAAGACCGGCCACCTCTCCACCAGGGCGTGCACGCTGGTGTCGTGCGGGACCTTCAACTCCAGCACCATGATCGTGATGATGATGGCGATGACGCCGTCACTGAAGGCTTCGAGACGCGTGGCTTTCACGGCCGGGATTTCTGCCAACACCGCGGACGGCGTCAAAGCGCAAATCCGCGCCGGCCGGCGCGGACGAAAGAGTTGCGCCAACGGGCAACTTGGGCGAAGTTGACCCACAATGCCCGCCACCGAAGCCACCGCCGCCCATGAACCCTCGACCCTCGACTGGGGTCGCACCGGCTACACGTCGGCGTGGAAGCAGCAGGACGCGTTGGTCGCGCAGCGCATCGACGGCACTATCGGCGAAACGCTGGTGTTCACCGAGCATGAACCGGTCTTCACCCTCGGCGTGCGCAGCGGCGCGGACCAGCACCTGATCTGGGACCCGGCCGAGCTCCAGCGCCGCGGCATCGAGGTCGTCACGACCAACCGCGGCGGCGACATCACCTACCACGGGCCGGGGCAGGTCGTCGGCTACCCGATCATCAGCCTCGCCCCGCGCAAGGACCTGCACGCCTATCTGCGCTTCGTCGAGCAGGTGCTCATCAACACGGTTGGCACATTCGGCCTCGTCGCCGACCGCCGCGCCGGCAAGACCGGCATCTGGCTCGGGACGCGCAAGATCGCCGCCATCGGCATCGCCGTGAAACGCTGGGTCACCTTCCACGGCTTCGCGCTCAACGTAAACACCGACCTAGCCGCCTTCGGGGGCATCGTCCCCTGCGGCATCACCGACGGCACCGTCACCTCGATGCAGGTCGAGCTCGGCCGCGAGGTCGACCCGGCGGAAGTGAAGCGCGTGCTGGCCGCCGAATTCTGGCGGCTGCTTCCCGGCTTTTTTGCAAACCACTAGCCTGCGCCAATCTCCGCTAATGCGGGGAATCATCCCGCCACCTGGGCCGCTGATCGGTGAAGATTAGCGTGGATTAGCGGTTAATTCTGACCACTTTCTGTCCCCGTCCATGACACCCACCTCGCGCAAACCCGACTGGCTCCGTGCCAAGCTGCCCTCCGGCCCCGCCTACCAGGCGACGCGCCGCCTCGTCGAGGACAACAAGCTGCACACCGTCTGCACGAGCGCCCAGTGTCCGAACATCGGCGAGTGCTGGTCCCGCGGCACGGCGACCGTCATGATCCTCGGCAACATCTGCACGCGCTCCTGCAACTTCTGCGCGATCCAGACCGGCCGCCCGACGGAGTTCGACCTCGGCGAGCCCGCGCGCGTCGCCGACGCCGTCGCCAAGATGGGCCTGCGCCACTGCGTCATTACGTCGGTCGCGCGCGACGACCTGAAGGACGGCGGCGCCAGCGTCTGGGCCGCGACGATCCGCGCCACCAAATACAAGAACCCGAAGTGCGCCATCGAGGTGCTCGTGCCGGACTTCAAGGGCCACCTGGACCAGGTCGACACCGTGCTCGACGCCAAGCCCGACATCTTCAACCACAACGTCGAGACCGTCGAGCGCCTGCAGAAGCCCGTGCGCGTGCAGGCCCGCTACGACCGCAGCCGCGGCGTGCTGCGCCACGCGAAGAGCCGCGGCTTCACCACCAAGACCGGCATCATGCTCGGCCTCGGCGAGACGCAGGACGAGATCGCGCAGTGCCTCCGCGACATCGCCAGCGACCGGACGGACATCCTCACGCTCGGCCAGTATCTGCAACCCACGCCGCAGCACTGGAAGATCGACCGCTGGGTGCCGCCCGAGGAGTTCGCGCAGTGGAAGCAGTTCGCCCTCGCCGCCGGCGTCGGCACCGTCGAGAGCGGCCCGCTCGTGCGCTCCAGCTACCACGCCGACGAGCAGTCGCTGAAATACACGGGCGTCGAGCACCTGAACACGGCGAACACGCTGGCGCAGGCCTGAGCGGTTTCCCGGCGGATAAATTCGCCGCCGGTCCGTGGCAACCGGCAACTTTACCCCGCCGACGGTAGAATCCGGTTTGGCGTCCGAACAGGCCGGAGGCTCAGCTGCGTGCATGAAGCCACCTTGCCGCGCCATCTTCTGTGTCCTGCTCTCCGTCCTCTGCGCGGTGAGCGCTCGTGCCGCCGGTTCGCTGGTGTCCGGCCCGATGCTCGGCTACCAGGCGCACCGCGAGGTGATGATCTGGGTCGAAACCAAGGACGCCCGAAAGGTCACACTCGACTACTGGCTGGCCGGCCAGCCGGGGACGAGACAGACGCTCACCAAGTCCGGGCTCCGCGCGACGCCGGCCGGCGGCCAGATCTCGCAGTTCCGCGCCGGCCTGCTCGAGGTGGGCGCGCGCTACGAATACGAGCTGAGCGTCGACGGGCAGAAACAAAGCTTCCCCTACCCGCTCACGTTCAAGACCAGCCCGCTCTGGGAATGGCGCACACCGCCGCCGGACCTGAAGTTCATCTACGGTTCCTGCGCCTTCCTCAACGAGCAGTCATACGACCCTCCCGGCAAACCCCATGGGAACGACCCGGCGGTCTTCCCGCAGATGGCGGACAGCGGTGCCGACTTCATGGTTTGGGGCGGGAACAACTGGTATTACCGCGAACCCGATTTCGATTCCGTCAGCGGCCTCTGGTATCGCGCGCAACGCGACCGCGCGACGCCCGACCTGCAGCGGCTGCTGGCCGCGATGCCCCATTACGCGACCTGGGGCGACCACGACTACGGCTCCAACGGCTCGAACAGGAGCTTCGAGTTCAAGGACGAGACCCTGAAGATCTTCCGCTCCTACTGGGCCAACCCAGGCTACGGCGAGGCAGACAATCCCGGTGTCTACCACAAGTTCTTCCAGAGCGACGCGGCGTTCTTCGTCCTGGACGACCGTTACTACCGCGACGACGACCACCTCGATCCGGCGGCCGCCACCGCCATGAAGACGCAATACGGCGCGCGCCAGCGCGACTGGCTGAAGCAGTCGCTGCTCTCCGCCCAAACGCTGCAGCATTTCACGTTCAAGTTCATCGTCACGGGCGGCCGGGTGCTCACCGGCTTCGGCGGCGAGGGCGAAACCTTCGCCCACTACGCAGCCGAACGGGAGGACCTGCTGAAGTTCATCAAGGACCATGGCATCTCCGGCGTAGTGTTCCTGTCCGGCGACGTGCACTTCACGGAGCTGGCCCGCGAGAAGGTCGGCGCCACGCAATGGGTCTACGAGCTGACCTCGTCGCCGCTCACGTCCGGCGTCAACTCCGGCGCCGAGGCCGGGCGCAAAGGCGACGCGCACCGTGTCGCCGGCACGCAGGTCGTCGGCCAAAACTACTGCACCCTCGCCCTGCACGGCCCGAAAGACGCCCGCGTGCTCACCATCGCCTGCGTGGACCAGCAGGGCGTGACGCGCTGGACACGCGATATCCCGGCGGCCGAGTTGAAATAATTCCGCCGGCGAGTCCGAGCGCCGCGGACCGTTGCCGCTGGAGGCGGGGTGCTCTCACCCCGCGAGGCACGCGCCACGAAGGGACCAACCGCGGGGTGAGGGCACCCCGCCTCCAGTCGAAGCCGGCACCGACCGCGAAAAATCTCGCGGAAACCCTTCCGCGGGCTAATTTTTTGCGGGCAAAGCAACCTGACATGGAAACCAAGAAACAGATCGTCGACAACTGGCTGCCGCGCTACACCGGCGTGCCGCTCAAGAACTTCGGCCGCTACGTCCTGCTGACCAATTTCCAGCATTACGTGCAGCTCTTCGCCCAGTGGCACCGCGTGCCGGTGATGGGCAAGGACAAGCCGATGCCGAGCGCCACCGCGAACGGCATCACGATCATCAATTTCGGCATGGGCAGCGCGACTGCGGCCACGGTCATGGACCTGCTCAGCGCCATCAACCCGAAGGCGGTCCTCTTCCTCGGCAAGTGCGGCGGAATCAAGCACCGGGCCGAGCTGGGCGACTTCATCCTGCCCATCGCCGCCATCCGCGGCGAGGGCACCAGCAACGACTACTTCCCGCCCGAGGTGCCCGCGCTCCCGTCGTTCGCCCTGCAGAAGGCCATCTCGACCACCATTCGCGACCACCAGCGCGACTACTGGACCGGCACCGTCTACACCACCAACCGCCGCGTCTGGGAGCACGACGCCAACTTCAAGAAATACCTGAAGAAGATTCGCGTCATGGCCGTCGACATGGAGACCGCCACGATCTTCATCACCGCCTTCGCGAACGAGATCCCCGCCGGCGCCCTCCTGCTTGTCTCCGACCAGCCCATGACCCCCGAGGGCGTGAAGACCACCGAGAGCGACAAGCGCGTCGATGAGCAGCATGTCGCCGCGCACATCCGCATCGGCATCGACTCCCTGAAGCAGCTCATCAACAAGGGCGTCACGGTGAAGCACCTGAAGTTCTGATTCCCGCTCGATGCTCGTCCGGATCCGTTGCGCCATTTCCAATTGCTACCTGCTGCTCGGCGAGCGGCCGGTGCTGGTGGACACGGGCGCACCCGGCGACCTCAAGCGCATCCTTTCCGCGCTGAAGGCGCACGACCTTGAGCCGAAGCAGCTCGCGCTCATCCTCCTCACGCACGGCCATGGCGACCACGCCGGCTGCGCGGCCGAGCTGAAGCGCCGCAGCGGCGCGCAGGTCGCGCTGCATGTCGCCGACGCCGCCCTCGCCCGGTCCGGCCGCAGCGGCGTGCTCGCGGTGCAGGATGTCCTCGGCCGGCTCATGCGTCCTTTCATCGACGAGGAATTCGAGCCCTTCGAGCCGGACCTGCTGTTCGAGCAGGGCATTGCGCTCGAGCCCTACGGCCTGCGCGGCCGCGTCCTGCCCACGCCGGGCCACACCCCCGGCTCCGTTTCCGTGGTGCTCGCCAACGGAGAGGCCCTCATCGGCGACGTGCTGCGCGGCAGCCTCGTGTGGCCGAACAAGGCCCGGGAGCACTATTTCTGCAACGACCCCGAACGCAACCAGCGCAGCATCGTGCGTCTTGCCCGCGAAGGGCTGCTCCGCTGCCACCCAGGCAACTTCGGCAGTTTCCCCGGCTCCGAGCTCGGGAAATTCCTCACGACCGACACGGGCGAGGTCATGGCGTTGTCGGGCGAGCCGGTTTAACTCCCGAATTATGCAGGGCTGGCGCTCGTCGCCACGCCGGTCCGTCCACAGGCGCGGCGTGGCGACGAGCGCCAGCCCTACACGCAAATCACGGCGCCACGTCCACCCAGAAGGGCGCGAAGATCTCCTGGTCGCCGATCTTGACCTGGCTCCAGATGACATAGCGGCCGGGCTGCGGGATGGTGATCTTGAAATCCAGTTCGGGGCGCACGGGGTCGAGCGGCCGCGACAAATCGGATTGCTTCGGGTGCAGGTGAGCGAAGCCGCTGCGCTCCTCGTCAAAGGCGACGAGGTGGGCGAAGGCACCCATCACCGGCTGCAGGATCAGCGGGGCCCCGCCTTGCCGGCTGACGGTGAAGCGCAGGTCGAGCGGCTGGCGGGCGCGGTAGTCTTGGGCGGCAGAAAGCACGAAGTGCAGGTCGCCGACATCAAACGCCGTGTTCGTCTCCCGCGCGACGCGGGCAACCGCCCCGGGCACGGTGAATTCGGCCACGCCGTAGAGTCCGCGGGCCGTGGCGGCGGGCGTGAAATCGGCGAACACGCGGTAAAGTCCGGGGCGCAGCGGCGTCATGTGGAAATTCCATTCCCCGGCTCGGCGACCCGGCTCGGGATGGATGTGCTGATAGTCGGACAGCGTGGGATCGACCACGAGCAGGTGCAGCTTGTGCATGTTCGCCACGAGCAGGTCCTCCGGCGCGATGGGCTTGCCGCTGGCCGTGCGGAGGGTGAGGACGAAGTTGACCGGCTCGCCTTGCGCCGGGTCGCGGTCGCCCCGCAAGGCGAGCGTGATCGGTGAACGCGCCTGCACGACGGGAATGAACTGCGGGTTGGCCGGATCGCAGAACTCAAGCGCCCCCTTCCCCTCCACCCGGAAATCCATGTGGTTCAGGTTCGTGCCCGTCGGCAACAGGCGGACAACGACATAGAGCGCGAGCGCGACGCCCGTGATGATCGCGATGGACCGGCGCTGCGCGGCGGAGACCGTGGACGCGGCCGGGCCGTCGTCCGGTTTGCGGGACGGGCGCGGGTCGCCGCCGAAGATTGCGGGCTCGCTCATCCTTTCTTCAGGTGCCGGACGAAATCGTCGACCAGCCAGGTGCTGCCGTCGACGCGGTAGGTGATCTTGCCCTGCTCGTTGATGAGCACCGTCGCGAGCGTGTGCTTGATCGTGGCGCCCTCGAATTCGCGGATGACGCCCAGCTGCGCGAGCAGCTGGCGCACGGCGGCGTCGGGGCCGGTGAGGAACGTGAAGTTCGAGGTGTCGATGCCGCGCGCCTCAGCGTATTCCTTGAGCACGCCGGGCGTGTCGTATTCCGGGTCGAGCGAGACGGAAACGAGTTCGAAGTCCGTGGCGCCGGCGGCGCGGGCCGCCTTCTGGAGGTCCATCATGCGCAGCGTCGCGGCGGGGCACATGTTGGCGATCGGACAGCGGGTGAAGATGAAGTTGAGCACGACCTGCTTGCCGTGGAACCGGCCGGGCGAGACGGTGCGGCCCTCTTGGTCGAGCAGTGTGAACTCCGGCAGCTTCTCGCCGATCTCGCGGTAGGCCTCCTTGCCGCGCATCGAGGTGTCCTGCACGAGCGCATTGGTCGCGGCGGAGATGGCGCGTGTCGTGACGGTGTCGTCGGGCCAGATCTTCTCGAGGGAAAAGTCGTTGCCGCGCACCAGGAGTTCGGCGCGGATGCGTTGGCCGGGCTTGGCATTTTCCAAGTCCCCCTTGGACGCCTTGAAGTCCATCGTCATGCCCGGCATGTAGCCCTTGATCTCTTCGTGCATGACCCGGAGGGTCTTGGCCGCAAGGTCGGCGGAGACGATCTCGCCGGTGAGCGGATAGCGTTTTTCCTGCGGAGTCGCCGTCGCCGTTCCGGCCGGAGCCTCGGCGGTCACCGCCTGCTTGGCGCAACCGGCCCCGAGGGCGAACGCCGCCATTAGCAAACCTGCGGCCAGCCGGGGCACGGGCGAATAACTGGGCTTCATCCCGCACACCCATTTGCCAAAGCCCCGTTTTGTCAAAAGGTTTGCGCTCCCCGGGGCCGAAGTATCACTTCGACTTTCCCGTCCACGCCACCGACTGATGAACCGCACCTCCACGTATAAGCCGGGCCTCGCCTGGTTCGCCGCGCTCGGCAGCGCGTGGGTCTTCGTGCTCGTGGCGCTCGGGGCGTTCACGACCAGCATCGGCGCGGGCATGGCGTTTTCCGACTGGCCGCTGTCCAACGGCTCGGTCAACCCGCACGGCTGGCTGACCGAGATCGACAAGTTCGCGGAGCACTCGCACCGGTTGTCCGGCACGATGATGGGGCTCATCACGATCGTGCTCGCGCTGTGGCTGCACCTCCGCGAGGAGCGCGCCTGGTTGCGCAAGCTCGGCTGGTGGGCGCTGGGCATCGTGATTTTCCAGGGGCTGCTCGGCGGCACCCGCGTCAAGTTTGACCCGATCCGCGTCCCCGGTTTCGACATGTCCCTCGGGCAGATGCTGCGCATCCCGCACGGCGTCCTCGCCCAGGTCTACGTCTGCGTCCTGTTCGCGATCGCCGCCAGCCTCTCGCGACCCTGGGTGGAAAATAAACTGGGCCAGGCCGGCCCGCGCGTCCGCCGGCTCGGCTGGTGGTGTGTCGCCCTGCTGCTGGTGCAGCTGACGGTGGCCGCCACGATGCGCCACAACTACGCGGGTCTGGCGATCCCGACCTTTCCCTACTCGACTCCCGAGGGCGGCCTGCTGCCGGAACATTGGGACTACCGCGTGGTGCTCCACTTCCTCCACCGGCTCATGGCCGTCGTCGTCGGGGTCGCGGTGCTCCTCTACAGTCACTTCCTTTCGCGGGAAAGATCCCTGCCCGTCCTATTGCGCGCGGCCAGCGTGCTGCTCGTCGGCCTTGTCGCGCTGCAGATCAACCTCGGGGCGCAGATCATCTGGACCGGCCGCAGCGTCTACATGACCACCGGCCACGTCGTGGTCGGCGCGCTGACCCTCGCCGTGACATTTCTCGTGACCTTCCTGTCGGACCGCGGCTCAATCGGGTCCACCCACGCATGACCAAGACCGAAGAGCCGATCGGGGTCACTCCCGCCGACAACACTGCCTACGCCACCTGGCACCACTATCTGGAGCTGACCAAGCCGCGGCTGAGCATGCTCTCGGTGACGACCGCCATGGTGGGCTATCTGTCGGCGGTGGTTTATTGGGAATGGGCCCGCACGGTTTATCTGATGATCGGCACCGCGCTCTGCGCCGGCGGGGTCGCGGCACTCAACCAGTGGATGGAAAGCGACCGCGACGCGCTGATGCAGCGCACGGCGGACCGGCCGATCCCCACGGGCATCATCGCCCCGGGCTCGGCCTTCGTGGTCGGCTGGGTGCTGTGCATCGCGGGCCTCGGAACGCTGTTCAAGCAGGTCAACGGCCCGGCGGCCTTCCTCGCGCTGGCGACGGTCGTCGCCTACCTCGCGATCTACACGCCGGCCAAGAAATGGTCGCGCTGGTCGACCGAGATCGGCGCCATCAGCGGCGCCCTGCCCCCGATGATCGGCTGGGCTGCGGCCGGCCGGTCCAATCCCGCCCTCGGCTGGACGCTCTTCGCCATCCTCTTCACCTGGCAGATGCCGCATTTCTTCTCCCTCGCCTGGACCTACCGCAAGGATTACGCCGCGGCCCACTTCCCGATCCTGTCGGTCGTGGACCCGAGCGGCCGCCGGGTCTCGCGCCGGGCCTTCATCTGGACCGTGCTCCTGGTGGCCGCGAGCGCGATGCCGACCCTGCTCGGATACTGCTCGTGGTATTACTTCGCGTTCGCCATCGCACTGGGGTTCTGGATCCTCAAATCGGCCTTCACTTTCCTCAACCCGGAGAAACGCGAGACCGAGGCGCGCCGCCTCTTCCTGATCTCCATCGCTTACCTGCCGCTGCTGCTCGGCCTGCTGGTGGCGGACCGGTTCATCTTCAAACTATAACCTCGCACCTGTCATCGCGAGCTACGCCTCGCGAGGCGTGGCGATCCATCTGGATTGCTTCGTCGCTACTCCTCGCAATGACAATTCATCCATGACCGTCCACGACATCCCGACCCTGAATGCCGCGCTCAACGCCACCGCCACGGTGCTGATCACCCTTGGGTTCATCTGCATCAAGCAGGGCAAGAAGGACGCCCACCGCGCGCTCATGTTCACGGCCGGCATCGTCTCGGCGTTGTTTCTGGTCGGTTACGTGACTCACAAGATCCTTATCCGCGGCGTGCACACGCCCTTTGGCGGCGAGGCGCCGCTGCTGCGAGCGTTCTACTACACGATGCTCTTCACCCACATCGTCCTCGCGATCTCCATCGCCTACCTGGTGCCGCGCACCTTTCTGTTCGCGATCAGGGGCGACTTCGTGTCCCACAAGCGCTGGGCCAAGTTCACGTTCCCGATCTGGTATTACGTGTCGGTGACGGGCGTGCTCGTCTATTTCTTCCTCTATATCTGGTGGCCGGTGCTGCCGGAGGGCTGAGGACTTCCGGCCTGGAGGGCCGATCTCCTGATCGGCCGCGGCCCGTCGGAGGCGGGCCCTCCACAAATCAGGGCACAAAAAAGCCGGGCTTTGCGCCCGGCTTTTGAATTTTCTGCGGTCAGGCGTTACTTGACCACCAGCACGCCGGTCATGCCGGACAGGAAATGCGCCGGGAAGCTGCAGAGGTAGGGATACTCGCCGGGCTCGGTCGGAGCCTTGAACTTGATCTCGTCGTTCTGCTTCGGCCCCAGCAACTTGGTGTGGGCGATGATCTGCCCGGAAAGCTGCGCGGGGATGTAGTCGGTGGCGGCGGCCATCACGGCGGCATCCGCAAAAGCCTTGGGGTCGCTGCCCTTCTGGAGGAGCACCCAGTTGTGGGCCATGGCGGCCTTCGGCACGTTGCCCATGTTCGTGAGGCTGATCGTGACGTCCTGGCCGGCCTTCACCTCGATCCGGGTGATGTTATACTTCATGGTGTCGTTCGCCGTCAGCTCGAAGGAGCCGGAAGGCGCCGCCGCCGGGGCGGACGAGTCGGATTTCTGGCCGCATCCGGCCATGAGCAGAGCACCGGTGAGCAGGGATAGGATCAATGATTTATTCATGCCGGGCAACTAACGCACAGGCCAGTGCCGGGTGCAACTCCGCAGGTCAGGTTTGTCCGTCACTAATCGCGCGGACCACCGGCCTTAATACCCAAGCGGATCCGCGGGTTTTTCGTCGGTTTTGTGATTGAAATGCCGAACTTTTTGCAAACTCTCGCCCTCAGCATTGCCGCAGCGCACACCGCTGATAACGCCATTGTTACACATGACACGTCTACGTCCCGACCATCGCCAAATTCTGCGCCTATCCTCCGCGTTACTTGCGGGGTTCACCCTGCTCCTTTTGTCCGGCTGCAAGCTGGCCGATGTCTTCAGCCTGAACGGCAACCAGTCCACCATGGTGACCGCCGGCCCGGTGGCCAAGTCGCAGTGGGACCTGTTCATGGTCACGGTTTATGTTTGCACCTTCATTTTCGTCGTCGTGGGCGCTGTGCTGGCCTACACGCAGATCAAATTCCGGGCCAAATCCGAGGCCGAGGAACACGCCGAGGTGCCCGCCGAGGCCGGCCACGGCAATCCCTTCGTCGAGATCGGCCTCATCGCCGCGTCGGTCGCCCTCCTCGTCATCATCGCCATCCCGACGCTGCGCGACATCTGGTATACGCACGATGTCCCCGAGGACGAGAAGGCCAACGCCATGGACGTCACCGCCACCGGCTACCAGTGGTGGTTCAAGTTCGAGTATCCCTCCGAGATGGTGAAGCAGCCGAATGGCGGCGAGGCCCCTCTCGTGACCGGCAACGAGCTCGTCATCCCCGCCGGCACGCCCATCCGCGTCCAGCTGCGCACCGTCGACGTCATCCACAGTTTCTGGATTCCCAAGCTCGCGGGCAAGGTCGACATGATCCCGAACCGCGGCAACTTCGTCTGGTTCAAGGCCGACAAGCCCGGCTACTATTACGGCCAGTGCGCCGAGTATTGCGGTGATTCGCACGCCATCATGCGCTTCCGCATCATCGCGCTGAAGCCCTCCGAATATTCGAGGTGGCTCGAGAACCAGAAGCTCCCCGCCCGCACGGTCACCGCCCCGTCGCTCGCCGCCGGGGCCGCCGACACGGCGAAGGTCCAGTTTGCCAGCCTGAAGCTGGCCCCGGGCGAGGCCCTCGCGGCATCACCCCAGTTCGATGAGGACCCGCTGGCCGGCTGGCAGAGGGATCAGAATCCGGAGCCGGGTGAGAACCCCGCCCTCGTCGCGGCCGGCCGCAAGCTTTTCGCCAGCAAGACCTGCATCAGCTGCCACACCGTCCGCGGCCACGAGGGCATCGGCATCACCGGCCCCGACCTGACGCGCGTCGGCGCCCGCTCCACGATCGCCGCCGGCGTGCTGGAAAACACCCACGAGCGCATGCATGACTGGATCATGCAGCCTAATCACTACAAGCCCGGCAACAAGATGTGGTTCGGGGGTTACAACGTGCAGAACGGCGACGAGTGGAAGGAAAACTTCCGCGTCACCGACCAGGAGGCCGACGCCCTCGTCGCCTACCTGCACAGCCTCAAGTAACCGCCCGCGCCCTCTCCCAACCCAATCACTTTTATGGCTGAAGCTATCGCCAAGTCCGCCTTCACCGGCAAGGAACACGCCCACCCGGCCCCGTCCTTCGCCCTGTTCAACCGCCCCACGACCAAGACCGGCCTCGTCGGCTGGCTGACCACCGTCGATCACAAGAAGATCGGCATGCTCTACGGCGGCTTCGCCATTTTCTTCTTCCTCGTCGGCGGCCTCGAGGCGCTGATGATCCGCACGCAGCTCATCGTGCCGAACAACCACTTCATCAGCGCGCGTCTCTACAACGAGCTGTTCACGATGCACGGCACCACGATGATCTTCCTCGCGGTTATGCCCCTGAACGCGGCGTTCTTCAACCTGCTGATCCCGATCCAGGTCGGCGCGCGCGACGTCGCGTTCCCCCGCCTCAACTCCTTCTCGCTCTGGGTCTGGGTCGTCGGCGCCATCCTGCTCAACGTCGGCTGGCTCTCCCACTTCGTCCCGAGCTGGAAGTTCGGCGGCGCGCCCGCGATGGGCTGGTTCGGTTACGCCCCGCTCACCTCGAAGACCTTCACGCCCGAGCTCGCCACCGACTTCTGGGTGCTCGGCCTGCAGGTCCTCGGCGTCTCCTCCATCGTCGCCTCGCTGAACTTCATCGTCACGATCATCAACATGCGCGCCCCGGGCCTCACGATGATGCGCCTGCCGGTGTTCACCTGGATGGCCCTCGTCACCAGCTTCCTCCTGATCCTCGCGCTGCCGGCCATCGCCATCGCGCTGATCGAGGTGATGTTCGACCGCAACTTCGGCACCAACTTCTTCGAGGTCTCCGGCGGCGGCCAGCCCATCCTCTGGCAGCACTTGTTCTGGGTCTTCGGCCATCCCGAGGTCTACATCCTGATCCTTCCCCCGATGGGTTACGTCTCGGAAATCCTCCCGACGTTCGCACGCAAGCCCCTCTTCGGCTACCCGATCGTGGTGTTCTCCGGCGTGGCGATCGGCTTCATCGGCTTCGGCGTGTGGAGCCACCACATGTTCACCACCGGCATGGGTAACGTCGCCACCGCGGCGTTCTCGCTCGCCACCATGGCCATCGCGGTCCCGACCGGCGTGAAGGTCTTCAATTGGATCGGCACCCTCTGGGGCGGCCGCATCGTCACCCGCGTGCCCATGATGTTCGCCCTCGGCTTCATCTGGATGTTCATGATGGGCGGTCTATCCGGCATCATGCACTCCGCCGCCCCGGCCGACGCCCAGCAGCAGGACAGCTATTTCGTCATCGCCCACTTCCACTACGTGCTCATCGGCGGCGCCACCTTCGCGCTGCTCGCCGCCATCCACTTCTGGTTCCCGAAGTTCTTCGGCCGGATGGTGCCGGAATTCTGGGGCAAGGTCTCCTTCTGGATCATCTTCGTCGGCTTCAACTGCACGTTCTTCCCGATGCACTTCCTCGGCCTGAACGGCATGCCGCGCCGCACCTGGACCTACGACTCGAACATGGGCTGGAACGAGGGCAACCTCTTCGCCTCCTGCGGCGCCTACCTCCTCGGCATCGGCATCTTCACCTACTTCGCCGTCCTCGTCTGGTCCTACTTCAAGGGCGTCAAGTGCGGCAACGACCCGTGGGACGCGCGCACGCTGGAATGGTCCATCCCGTCGCCGCCGCCCGAGCACAACTTCGCCGCCATCCCGACGGTGCACGCCCGCGATGCCTGGTGGTATGAGAAGACCCACAAGGACGAGATCGCCAAGGAAAAGGCCGAACACATCAAGGCCGAGGAATCGCATGGCGGCATCCACATGCCCGACCAGTCCTGGTATCCGCTCTTCGCCGCCATGGGCCTGCTGATCGCGACCTTCAACTTCGCCCAGCTGCGCCATCCGGTGATGATGCTCGGCAACCAGGTGCTCGGCTCCCACCTCCCGCTCGCCCTGACCGGCGGCGTGATCTTCCTCTCCGCCTGCTACCTGTGGGCACTCGAGGGCCCCGGCGGCTACCACATCCACATCGATGCCGAGGGCAAGGTCACCGAGGCCCGCGGCGATCACCACTAATCTGACTGGCTCCCAACTCCCAGCTCCCAACTCTCAACCTATTTCCATGAGCAGTCACGCGGCCACCGGTCACATCGACCACCATCACGACAGCACGACCTCGACCGGCATCCCGAACAAGAAGCTCCTTTGGTGGGCCTTCCTCGCTTCGGACTGCATGTTCTTCGGCGCGCTGATCTCCTCGCACCTCGTCTACCGCATGAACCCGCCGCCGGGCAACGCGGTGCCGACGCAGGTCTTCAACATAGAGCTCACGTCGTTCTCGACGTTCATCCTGCTCATGTCGTCGCTGCTGATGGCGCTCGCGGTGAACGCCATCCAGAAGGGCAATGTGAAGAGCACGCGCACGATGCTGCTCGGCACGATGTTCTTCGGCTGCATCTTCCTCGGCGGCCAGGTGTTCGAGTTCACGCACTTCGTGCAGGACAAGCACATGACGCTTTCGAACAGCATCTTTGGCTCCACCTTCTTCACGCTCACCGGCACCCACGGCACCCACGTCGCCATCGGCGTGCTGCTGCTCGGCATGATGTATGTGCGGACCTTCAAGCCCGCCCACGGCGGCAGCCTGCTCATGAACTTCCTGCACCTGCTCGCCATCGCGGTCGCGGCGGGCGTGGCGTTCATCGTCTTCGTCCCGGGCCTGCTGGAGATCACCGAAGGCGCCAGCCTCGGCGCCATGCTCAGCCATGATGCCAAGCCGCTCGCGGTCGGCGTCGCGGCCCTCATCGCCCTCGTGTGGTTCGCCCGCACGGGCAGCGCCGACGTCGAGTTCGGCGAGAAGAACGCCATCGATGTCGAGGCTATCGGCCTCTACTGGCACTTCGTCGACATCGTCTGGATCATCATCTTCACGGCCGTCTACCTCCTCGAATATCTCTAACATGTCCGCCCCCGCCATCACTTCCGCCGACGCCGGCCACCACGAGCCGAGCAAGTTCCATTTCTACATCCAGATCGCGATGATCCTCGCGGTCATCACCGGCGTCGAGGTCGTCCTCGTCTATCTGCCGATCGTGAAGTGGTTCGTCGTCACCGCGCTCATCACCCTGTCCACGGTGAAGTTCATGTTCGTCATTTTCTTCTTCATGCACCTGCGCTGGGACAAGGTGTTCTGCACAATCCTGTTCTTCATCGGCCTGATCCTGGCCGGCTTCACGATGTTCGCCCTGCTGCATCTTTTCGGGGCCGAGGCCAGCAAGCCGCTGACGGCCGCCGCCCTGGATTTCGCCCGCCTCGCGGTGGGCTGATCCGCCCGCCCGCGCTTTTCAAGCCGCGCCTCACCGCGCGGCTTTTTTATCGGGCGCGAAGAGGCCGGCGCCGGCCCTTGCGCCGCCGCCTTCGGCGAGATGAAAGCAGCGACCGCCGACGAAAATGGGCCGTCTTTTTGTGGCCATTCCGCGCCTTCCGGCTATGCGTATGGGTTCATGATCGACTGGACGCACTGGCACAACGAACCGTTCCTCATCGGCGGGCTCATCTTCCTGGGTTGGCTCTACGCCATCCTCGCCGGCCCGCTGCGCAGCCGCCTGGCGCCCGGTATCGCCTACCCGACAAGGAAGGCCGTCATGTTCTACTCCGCCCTGCTCTGCTTCTACCTCGGCGTCGGCTCGCCGCTGGACCAGATCGCCGAGCGTTTCCTGCTCAGCGCGCACATGCTGCAGCACCAGATAATGATCTACCCGGCGGCCGTCCTGTTCCTGCTGGGCTTGCCCGACTGGATGGTCCGCCCCGTCACGGCCCATCCCTCGTTGCAAGGCCTGCTGCGCTTCCTGACCTACCCGCTGGTCTGCGGGGTGATCTACACCGTCGTCTATTCCGGCTGGCACCTGCCCTTCCTCTACGACTGGGCGCTCCAGAACCGCGTCGTGCACATCGCGGAGCACTTCATGATGTTCGGCGCCGCGCTTTTCTACTGGTGGCCCCTCCTGAGCCCGTCGAAGGAATTCCCCCCCATCAGCTACGCCGTCCAGATGATCTACCTCGTGGCCGTGATCATCGGCATGACGCCGGCCTTCGCCTACATCATGTTCTCCTCCGACATCCTCTATCCCACCTACGAATACGCCCCGCGCATCGCGCTCTTCGGCGTCAGCATGAGCGCCGAGGAGGACCAGTTGCTGGCCGGCGCCATGATGAAGCTCATCGGCATGTCGGTCGCCATGATCGCGTTCGCCGTCAGCTTCTACCGCTGGTATCAGGCCGGCGAGAAGCGGCGCTGAAATCAGCCGGAGGCCAGCAGCGTCCGCGCCAGGTCACGGGACTGTGTCCGGATCTCCGGCATCGCCGTGCATTCCCAGAGGTCGCCCTTGAGCGGCGCCCCGAGGGTGAAGAGCCAGCCCAGCTTTTCCCCACGGTAACGCAACACCTCGCCCTGCGGCGTGGCGCGAATGCCGAGCGCGAGCGGGTCATGATCAATCAGGCCGCGCGCCAGCAGGTTGATCAGCAGCGGATGCTGGTATTTGGAATAGTCCGAGCGCGGACCGGTGCAGTTGATGACCTTCGCGACCTGCAGGGTCCGCGACTGCACCGTGCCGCGCAACCGGAACCGCGCCTCGACGCCCTGCGCGTTTTCCTGCAGGTGCGTCAGCCGGCCCGCGTAGAAGCGGAGCTGAGCGGATTGGCGCATCTCCTCGATTTTTGCCGCCACCGGCGGGGCGAGCCGGTGCCGGTGCACCTCCCAGAATGGCCGCAGATGCCGCATGAATCGCGCCCGTTCCTCCCAGGAAAATCCCCGCCACAGCGCCGGGGAATGCGGGCGGATGGAGTCCAGCACCGGCCGCCAGTCGATCTCCTGCTCCCGCGCGCGGCGGACCTCCGCGCGCAGCCGGCGCGAAAGCGCGAGGATGCCCGTCGGCAGCGGCTCGTCGGCAAGAAAATCCCGGTAGGGCTCCGCCGGGCGGTGCACCTGCGGCAGCAGCCCGCGTCGGGACAGCGCATGGATGATGCCTTTGTGTCCGCCCGCCTGCAGTTCGAGCACCAGATCGATGGCCGTCAGGCCGGCACCGACCAGCAGCACATCGGCCCCGGGCGGAATCCCGGCCAGCGCCCCCGGACGCCACGGCACGTGCACATAGCCCTGGGTGTGGTAGAAAGGCAGGTAGCCCCGGATCGGATACTCGCCCGGCAGGTTGCCGATCGCCAGCACCACGCGGTCGGCCGGAAAGGAGCGCCCGTCGCCGCAGCGGATGCGCCGCGCGCCCGACTCATCCTCGATGTCGATCACCTCGCCCTTGATCTCGGTGAACTCCACGCCCGCGGCCGCGCCCGCCCGGGCGGCCGTCAACACGTCGCGCAGATACTCGCCGTAAATTTGTCGCGGCAGGAAATCCCCCGCTGCTGCAGTCGGGGGGAATCCCGGCCGGCCCGCCCGGGCCAGCACCCACTGCAGAAATCCACCGATGTCGTCGGGGAACGCGCCCATCCGCCCCGCCGGCACATTGAGGAGGTGCAGCGGACAGGCCGTGCCGTAGGCGACGCCCCGGCCTACGTCCGTCATGCGCTCGAACAAAAGCACGCGAACCGGGCCGCGCGCCTGCCGCAGCAACTGGGCCGCGACCAGACAGCCGCTGGCGCCGCCGCCGATGACGGCGATGATGGGAACGGGAGATGGGGCTGATCCGGACATGAAAAGGCGAATTTGTAGAGGCGGGGGTTGGAGTCGAACCAACTCATACGACGTTTGCGGCGCCGGGCCTTCCCACTTGGCTACCCCGCCGTGAGGGAGAAAACCGGCCGGATGGAAATCCCTGTCCACCCGGCCGGCTACCGGCATCAGGTGCTGTCTGTCGTTCCTTCCTCCCGGGACTCACCACCCACTGGGGAGGAAATGAAAAAAGGCGATGTGAACATGGACTGAAATCGAAGAGATGCCGTTGAGGCAGCGAACGATTCCAGTGGTCTGGTCAACATCGCCAATAGGGTCCGCTGGCGGCGAAGCCGGCTGACCTTGACTAGAACTTGGCCGTGCCCTCGTGGGACCGGCGAAAGAACAAACGCGCACAGGGCGCGGGACGCTCAGGCAACCGGCGCGGCCGGCAGGAGGTCGTCGATCGAGTCGCTTTCCGCCACCACGTCGGCGAAGAGCCACGTGGAGAGGTAGCGCTCGCTGCTGGACGGGATGATGGCGACGATCTGCTTGCCCTTGTTCTCCGGGCGCTTCGAGAGCTGGATGGCGGCCCACACGGCAGCGCCGGAAGAGATGCCGATCGGGATGCCGTCGAGCTGGTTGACCTGCTTCGACACCGGGCCCGAATCGGTCTCCTTCACGCGGATGACCTCGTCGTAGATCTTGGTGTTGAGCACGCCCGGCACAAAGCCGGCGCCGATGCCCTGGAGCTTGTGCGGGCCAGGGGCCCCGCCGGAGAGGATCGGAGAGGCATCGGGCTCGAGGGCCACGATCTTGATGCCCGGCTTGCGGGCCTTGAGCACCTCACCGACGCCCGTGATCGTGCCGCCCGTGCCGACGCCGGAGACGACGATGTCGACCTTGCCGTCGGTATCACGCCAGATCTCCTCCGCCGTCGTGCGGCGGTGGATGGCCGGATTGGCCGGATTGGCGAACTGCTGGAGAATGACGCTATTCGGAATCTTCGCCTGGAGTTCCTCGGCCTTGGCGATGGCGCCCTTCATGCCCTTCGGTCCCTCGGTGAGGATCAGGCGCGCGCCGAGAATCTTGAGGAGCTTGCGGCGCTCCGTGCTCATCGTCTCGGGCATCGTCAGGATCAGCTTGAGGCCCTTGGCCGCGGCCACGAAGGCCAGGGCGATGCCGGTGTTGCCGCTCGTGGGCTCGATGAGGACGGTATCCTTGGTGATCTTGCCCGATTTCAGGGCGTCATCGATCATCGAGAAACCGATGCGATCCTTGACGCTCGACAGCGGGTTGAAGAACTCGAGCTTGAGCAGGATTTCCGCCTGGGCCCCGTGGGCGGCGGCAGTGCGGTTGAGGCGCACGAGCGGCGTGTTGCCGATGGTTTCAGTGATGTCGTTATATATCTTGGCCATGGTGGATGGGGGTTAAACGAATGAAAATCGCTTCCTGATTACATTACTAAATATGTCCGTTTAGCAACGACTGGTATCGTCTTAAATGGCGTAGTCCTCCGCGAACGAGTGGGACTGGCGCAAGCGGAGCAGCACGAGGGCGTTCACCTGCAAATCAAGCCGGAGCAGTTCGGCCCGGGAAATCTCCGCCTCGACGATCTCGCGGCTGTCGACCTGTTCAAGCGTGAGACGCGCCTGCGGTCCGGCCGCATGGATGTGACGCAACACGGCCACGATGCCGGGCAGGCCGGACTCGTGCGGGACGACCTCGATGTCGTGCGGCCGCACGAAGACCTTGCCGTTGCTCTGGACGGTGGCCGGACTGAAGGGCGCCCGGGTTGCCGACAGCACGGAGGCCGGCAGCACATTCACATTGCCGAGGAATTGGTAGACAAAGGGCGTGGCGGGCCGGTCGTAGACTTCCTGCGGGGAACCGATCTGCTCGATCTTCGCCTGGTTCATGATCACGACCTCGTCGGCGATCTCGAGCGCCTCCTCCTGGTCGTGCGTGACGAAGATCGTGGTGAGGTTGATCTCGTCGTGGAAATTCCGGAGCCAGCGCCGCAGCTCCTTGCGGACCTTGGCGTCGAGCGCGCCGAAAGGCTCGTCGAGCAGCAGCACCTTCGGCTCGACGGCGAGGGCGCGGGCGAGCGCGATGCGCTGGCGCTGGCCGCCGGAGAGCTGGTGCGGGTAGCGGCTGGCGAGGTTCTCGAGCTGGACGAGCTTGAGCAGCTTGTGCACGCGGTCGGTGATTTCGGCCTTGGACGGGCGATCGCGGCTGGGCCGCACGCGCAGGCCGAAGGCGACGTTCTCCATGACCGTCATGTGCCGGAAGAGCGCATAGTGCTGGAACACAAAGCCGACCTTGCGCTTGCCGGCCGGCACGTCGGTGACGTCCTCCCCGTGGAATTTGATGCGACCGCTGCCCTCGTCCGGATATTCGAGGCCGGCCATGATGCGAAGCAGCGTCGTCTTGCCCGAGCCCGACGGGCCGAGCAACGCGGTGAGCTGGCCGCTCTTCACCTGCAGGCTGACGCCCTCGAGCGCGGTGTAGGCGCCGAAGGTCTTGCGGATGCTGTCGACTTGCAGGCTCATGCGGATTCAACCAACGCCTTTTGCGCGCGCCACTCAACCAGACTCTTTAGCATAAGGGTCAAAAGCGCCAGCAGCGCCAGCAGGGAGGACACCGCGAAGGCGGCGACGAAATTGTATTCGTTGTAGAGGATCTCGATGTGCAGCGGCATGGTGTTGGTCTCGCCGCGGATGTGGCCCGATACGACCGACACGGCGCCGAATTCGCCCATCGCGCGGGCATTGCAGAGGATCACGCCGTAGAAGAGGCCCCACTTGATGTTCGGGACCGTCACCCGCCAGAAAGTCTGCCAGCCGGTCGCACCGAGGGTCAGCGCGGCATACTCCTCGTCGTTGCCCTGCGCCTGCATCAGCGGGATGAGCTCGCGGGCCACGAAGGGGAAGGTCACGAAGATCGTCGCGAGGACGATCCCAGGCACGGCGAAGATGATCCGGATGTCCTGCGCGTTGAACCATTCGCCGAACCACGGGTGGTCGCCGGCGCCGAGGTAGGGCCCGAGCCAGCCTTGCAGGCCGAAGACCAGCACGTAGATCAGTCCGGAAATCACCGGCGACACTGCAAACGGCAGGTCGATGAGCGTGATCAGGAGGCTCTTGCCGCGGAAATCGAACTTGGCGATGCACCAGGCCGCCGCCACGCCGAAAACCAGGTTGGCCGGAACCGCGATCGCCGCCGTCAGGAAGGTCAGCTTGATCGCGCTCAGCGCGTCCGGCTCCTTGAAGGCCGCAAAGTAGGCGCCGAAACCCTTGCGCAACGCCTCGGTGAACACCGCCGCGAGCGGCAGCACCAGGAAGCAGCCGACGAACAGAAAGGCGATCGACATGAACACCACGCGCACCCAGACGGGATTGCGGATGACGCGCGGTCCGACCGGCCGGGCGGCCGGACGCTTGGTGGCGATGGCGGATGAGGCGGTCAGGGCCATGTCAGATCTTGTAGTAACGCCGGCTCCACTTCTGGAGCAGGTTGATGAGCAGCAGCAGGACGAACGAGGCCACGAGCATCACCACCGCGATCGCCGTCGCGCCCCGGTAGTCGTATTGCTCGAGCTTGGTGATGATGAGCAGCGGCGTGATCTCGCCGTGCATCGGCATGTTGCCCGCGATGAAGACGACCGAGCCGTATTCGCCCAGCGCGCGGGCGAAAGACAGCGCGAAACCCGTGATGAGCGCCGGGAACAACTCGGGAAAAATGACACGCGTCATGGTCTGCCAGCGGTTGGCCCCGAGCGTAGCGGCGGCTTCCTCCAACTCAGGCTCCAACTCGGCCAACACCGGCTGCAGCGTGCGCACGACAAACGGCAGGCCGACGAAGGTCAGCGCGATGAAGATGCCCGGCCGGTCGAAGGCGATCTTGCCGCCCAGCCAAGTCTGCCAGTCGATCCACGGCACCCAGACCGCGAGATGGTGAACCCCTCCAGCCCAGAGCGGCTCCAGCCATTGCCCCACCCAGCCGTTCTTCGCGTAAATCGCCGTCAGCGCGATGCCGGCCACCGCGGTCGGCAGGGCGAACGGCAGGTCGACCAGCGCGTCGACGACCCGCCGGCCCGGAAATGTGTAGCGCACGAGCACCCAGGCGAGGATCCCGCCGAAAACGGCGTTGACCAGTGCCGCCATGAGCGAGACCCCGAAGCTGAGCTTGTAGGACGCCACCACGCGCGGGGTCGCGACGGCCGCCACGAAATCAGCCCAGCTCATCCCGGCCGTCTTGATGAACGCCGCAGCCAGCGGGATCAGCACGATCAGCCCGAGATAGGCCAGGGTGAAGCCGAGCGAGAGGCCGAAGCCGGGGAGGACGGAGCGTTTGGCGCGAGCGAATGCCATCAGAGATATTGGGCGTGGGCGATGAAGCCGCGGTATCGGGCCAGCACACTATCGAGGGCGGCTACAGCGGCTGCAACCTGATCCGCCAGCGCGGCCCGGGCCGGGGTTTCGAAGATCAGGTCGAAGGGCCGCGGACGCTGCTCCGGCGGCGCGGAGAGCACGCCGTGGAAACAGTCGTGGATGATGCCGTCCTTGGCCGCGAAGCCGTCGATCCGCTCGCGGCAGTCCCGGGGCAGCACGCGCTCGGCGGCGCTGAGCGCCGGGCGGAGCAGCGACTCGTCCAGCGGCCGGCCGTGCGAATAGCCGTAGAGTCCCTCGCAGGTATCGTCGGCGTGCAGCGTGATCAGCCCGTCGAAACGCCGGTCGCGCAACTCGGCCTCAAGCAGCTTCACCTCGGGCTGCGAGGAGCCCCGCCAGAACTCGCGGTTCAGGTCCTTGCCCGCGCGGTTCACCCGTGTGCCGGCGGCATAGCCCGTCGGATTCACCACCGGATAGACCCAAAGCTCGTAACCCGCGGCGCGGTGCGGCTCGGCGGCGAGCGCGTGCAGGAACTGCGCGAGCGCGGCGCAGCCCGCCGGTTCGTCGCCATGCACGCCTGCGAACAGGCCGAGCCGGATGGGCTCGTGGCCGGCGTAGGACCCGTTGAAGCGGAAGCGCGCGATCTCGTGCGTGACCCCGCCGCTGGAAAATTTTCCCGCCACGGCCCCCGCCAGCTCCCGGCCAAGCCCAGAGAGTTCGAAGAGCGGTCCAAGCAAGGCGCGCGAATCGCGCGAACCCGGGAGCTGGGGAAAGGAGACCATGACAAAGCGCTCAGAGATGCTGGCCGTAGGCCTGGAAGGCGCGATAACGCAGGATGAACCGCGTGAGGATGGAGCCCACCGCGTCGTGGTAGACGTCGTCGGGCCACCGGGCCGGCACGCGGAGCACCAGCTCGAAAGGCTGGACCGGCAGGTCGTCCGCCACCGACAGGGGCCCGTCGGTCACCGGACCGCGCCCCGACTGGCATTCGAAGCGGACCGGGAACGGCTCGGTCTCTTCCGAGGAGATCAGTTCGAGATCGGGCGAGATAGCGAGGCCATCCGGCTGCCGGACGCGGATCGTGAGGATCTCGTCACCGGCGTCAGCCGACTCCACGCGGACGAAACCGTGGTAGCCGCGCAGCCGCGCGTCTTTCTCGAGGAGGTCTATCTCGGGCACGGCGGAACCGCCCCAGCCGGCCGTCTCCAGAACCCGCGGCGACGCGCCGTGATGGAATCCGGCCACATCCACAAGGGGGAAAAACGACAGGTTCAGCCCGTAGCCGGCCTCGGCGTTGTCCGCGAGCCGTTCCACCAGGCGGAGCAAGGCGCGGCTCGCCCGCAGGTCGCGCTGATCGTAGCCCGCATGGAAGGCGAGCCGCCAGGAGTCATCGGACGCATGCGGCCCGAAGAACACGAAGCGCGGCACATAGGCATGGCGGCCCTGATGGTAGAAGGGCCCGAGCGGCGAGCCGAAGACGTAGTGGTTTTTCTGGGAAAGCGCGTAGACCGCGCTGAGATGCGAGGAAAACGCCGCCGCCGGGGAAACCGGGGCGGTCGGACTGGCCGCCGCAGGGCGGGAAAAGGGAATCGAGCTCATCTTCGAGGAGGTTGAAGGGGCAAGGCTCATGAAAGGAAGGCCGGTGCCCGGCCCGCGGGCCGGGCGCCGACCGGAAGGTCATTTCTGGTAGATCTGGTCGAAGGTGCCGCCGTCGGCGAAGTGCGTCTTCTGGGCCTTGGCCCAGCCTCCAAAGGCCTCGTCGATGGTGAACAGCTGCAGCTTGGCGAAGTTTTCCGGATACTTCGCGGCGATGGCCGCGTTGCGCGGGCGGTAGTAGTTGCGCGCCGCGATCTCCTGTCCCTCGTCGCTGTAGAGGTAGTCGAGGTAGGCCTTCGCCACTTCGGCGGTGCCCTTCTTCTTCACGACCTTGTCGACGATGCTCACCGTCGGCTCGGCCAATATGCTGACGGAGGGCACGACGATCTCGAACTTGTCGGCGCCGAATTCCTTGAGGGCGAGGAACGCTTCGTTCTCCCACGAAATCGCCACGTCGCCGATGCCGCGCTGCACGAAGGTCGTGGTGGAGCCGCGGGCACCCGAGTCGAGCACCGGGACGTTCCTGAACAGCTTCGTGATGAATTCCTTCGCCTGTTCGTCGCCGCCGTATTTGCGCTTGGCAAATTCCCAGGCCGCGAGGTAGTTCCAGCGCGCCCCACCCGATGTCTTCGGGTTGGGCGTGACAACCCCGACGCCGGGCTTAACGAGGTCATCCCAGTCCTTGATGCCCCGCGGGTTGCCCTTGCGAACCAGAAACACGATCGTGCTGGTGTAGGGAGCGGAATTGTCCGGCAGGCGCTTCTGCCAGTCCTGCGGGATGAGTTTGGCGACGTCGTAGAGCGCGTCGACGTCCGCCGCGAGGGCGAGCGTGACGACGTCCGCCGGGAGGCCGTCGATGACGCCGCGGGCCTGCTTGCCCGAGCCGCCGTGCGACTGCTTGATGACGACGTCGTCGCCGGTCTTCGCCTTCCAGTGGGCGGCAAAGGCCTTGTTGAAGTCGACGTAGAGCTCGCGCGTCGGGTCGTAGGAGACGTTCAGGAGTTCGATCGTCTTGGCGGAAACCGAGACGGCGAGACCGACGGCGAGGAGACCGAGGAGGGTGTTTTTAAGATTCATGGTGCGGTGGGCGCTTGAATTAGAACGCGAGTTGGAAGCGGGTGATGAAAGCCTTCTCGTCCTGCCGGAGCACGGCGTTGGTCGACACGACGGGAGCGGCGGCGTTGAAGTCGAAGCTCGTCTGGTAGAAGTCGAACTTGAAGGCGACGGCCTTGCTCAGATACCAGTTCAGGCCGAGGCCGTAGGAGCCGGCCTGGTCGGCGTTGCTGGCCGCCGAGGCGAGGAGCGGGAACGCCGCGTCATCTACCTTCAGGTTGGCATAGCGGGCGGTGACCTCGAAGGCACCCCAGGTGCCCTTGGAGAAGTCGAAGTTGGTCTGCGGCGAGACGCCGGTGTAGGACGAATCCTCACCGGTCAGCACGTAGCCCGCGGCCACCTGCCAGCCCTTGTTCTGCAGCTCGGTCTTGGCGCCCGTGGCGCTCGGGCGGACGTTGACGGCGGACACGACGTATTCGCTGATCAGGCCGAAGGAGCCCTTGCGGAAGTCGAGCTGCGGCGAAATGCGCCAGGTCTGGCCGTCGTTGATCGTCGCGGCGTTGTAGCTGAAGAAGGTCTGCTGGCCGTCCGTCTTGTAGCCGGCGGTGCGGCCCGAGGCGGTCTTCTCCCGGCCGAGGCTCGCGGAGACGCCGAAGGACAGGCCCTGCAGCGCCGATTCCGCGTCGTTCTTGAACGGCGAGGCGATCACGCGGGCCACCACGTCCTTCTCGTTGTCGAAATCCGCATTGGTCGTGCTGGCCGCGTCCGCCACGCCGCCGAAGAGGCCGACGGTGTAGTTGAGCCGGCCGCCGAGGAGGTCGCCCGAGGCCTGGACACCGACATCGCGGTTGGGCACCAGGTTGGTGACGAGGGAGCGTTCGTTGAAGAAGGTCCACGAGTCGGACTGGAGCAGCTCGAGGCCGACCGGCGACTTGAACTTGCCGAATTTGAGCTGCAGTTCGGGGCTGATGGTGACGCCCAGGTTGGCGTCGAGGATGCTGACCGCGCTGGCGGCCGTGGCGCTGCCGCCGCCGAACTCGGGCACGAGCTGGAAGGAATAGTTCTTCGCGAAGACGCCCTCCAGAATGAGCCGCGCGCGGCGGAGCACGAAGGAGTTGTTGGTGAGGCCGCCGTCGTCGAAGAAGAGCCGGTTGTCGAGCTGCACGAGACCGCGCAGCTTGACGGCGTTGGCGCCGTCGGCCGACGCGATCGTGAAGCCCTTGTCATTGACCGTGATCTTCGGCGTGGTCGGGGCGGCCGCGGCGGCGGTCTCGTCCCGGATCTCTTGCTTTCGTTCGAGCACGAGGAGTTTTTGTTCGAGCGCCTGGATCTGGTCGCGGAGCAGTTTCAGGTCGTCGCCCTCAGCGGCGGAAAGCCGGGGCACGATGATGGACAGGAGCAGCAGCGCGAACGCGAGCTGACGGGTGGTGAAGTTCCTCATGGGAATGGATCTGGATGGTCTTCATGGGAGCTTCCCGTGGTCGGGTCAGTCGTGGAGGTGGATTGGGTGTCGGGTCTGCCTCCGGCGGGAGCCGGTGGGCGGAAAGATTTCAACCGGTGGCGTGGTCGCGGCCGGGCGCGGCGAGCCGGGTCTTTTCGGTGCGCTCGATCTGCGTCACGCGGCCGTCGTGGACGACGAGCTGCACGACGCCGTAGGTCAGGCCCTCGACCTTCTGCTGCACGAGGCGCAGCCAGTCGGGGGTGGACTCGGTCTTGGTGGCGGTGATGGGTTCGCTCATATGGCGTAGTCTCCGAGCAGTTGATTGATGACGCCCTCGGTCGGGCTGGAACCGGCGATGCGGCCCCGGCCTTGGCGGGGTTTGAGACGGGAAACGGTCACCTCGGCCGCCGGGCTGAAAGGCAGTGGGCGTCCGCTGGTGGCCATCTTGCGGGTCGTAACCTCGACCACGTCGGCCAAGGTGTAGCGGTCGAGGATCGCGGCGATGGCGTTGCGGACGTCGAGCATCAGCATGCGCAGGCCGCAATGCGCCTCGTCCGGGCAATTGCAGGGCTCGTAGGCGGTCTGGCTGACGCAGCCGATGGGTGCGAGCGGGCCATCGATGAGACGGACAATCTGCCCGATATGGATCTCGCTCGCGGGCCGGGCGAGCCGGTAGCCACCGTGCTTCCCGCGTTCGCTTTCAACGAAGCCCGCTTCGCGCAGCTGCTGCATCACCTGCTCCAGAAACTTCACCGGCAGGTCCTCCGCCTTGGCGAGTTCCGTGACCCGCAGCAACGACCGGCCGACCTTGGCGGCGATGCCGAGGTTGATCATGGAGCGAAGGGCGTATTCGCCGCGTTTCGAGAGTTTCATTTTAGATGACTGAGTTAATCTACATTGATTCGGTATGAATTAACGCAAGCGCATTCTCCTACCAGTTAAGATTATGACACTGCGCTCAAAGACTCAGTCGTAGCCCGTCGTATGCAAGCCGCACACTTTCAGGGAGTTTTGCGTTCCACTCCTCATGCCCGATTCGGTGCGTAAGGTGGGTGAGATAGGACACCGGCGCGCCGATCTCGGCGGCTGCGGCACAGGCTTCCGCAATGTTCATATGCGTCGGGTGCGGCTCCACGCGCAGACCGTCGAGCACGACCACCTCGGCGCCCTTCGCCAGTTCAACAGCCTCACGCGGGACCCGCTTGCAGTCGTTGTAATAGACGAATTTTTTGCCGGAGGACTTCTCCTCGAAGATGAGACCCAGCGTGTTGATGCCACCGTGCGGCAGCAGCGTGGAGCGGATCGTGCCCTGGGGCAGCTCCAGCACACCGGGCATCGAGAGCAATTTGAACGCCGCGTAACCCATCGACACCGGCCGCTCGGCGATCGCATAGGGGAAGATGGACAACACGCGGCTCATGCCCTCATCCGTCGTGTAGACGGTCAGCGCCGTGCCGCCCAGCAGATCGCAGAAGCGCCGCAAGTCATCCATGCCGGCCAGGTGGTCGGCGTGTCCATGGGTGAGGATGAAAAAGTCAATCCAGCTGATCTTCTCCCGCAGACACTGCAGCCGGAACTCCGGCGCCGCGTCGATCTGGACGTGCAGTCCGTCCATGACCACGTGGAGGCAGGACCTCGTGCGCTGGTTGCGCGGATCAGACGAGGTGCAGACGTCGCAGTCGCACGCGATCATCGGCACCCCCTGCGACGTGCCTGTGCCCATGAAGATGACTTCCATGGCGCCCACAGAAGACGAAAGCGGATCGGAATTCCAGTCTCCATGCGGGCAATGTGGCCGCCGGTGCCGGAGCCGGATCAATCCCCGTCGATCATCTCCAGCAACTGCTCCTCATCGATCACGGCAAGCTTGAGCGACCGGGCGGCCTCAAGCTTCTCCCCGCTCCCCTCGCCGGCGACGACAAAATCGGTCCTGCGACTCACGCTCGCTGCCACCGACCCGCCAGCCGCCCTTATCCAGGCCGCGGCCTGAGACCGGGAAAGATGCGGCAGGGTCCCGGTGAGAACAAATATCTTCCCTGCCAGCGGGTGGGGGCCGGCCGGCTCGATCGCCGTCCCCGCCGGTCTCACCCCGAGTTCCAGCAGAGCCTTCACCACCGCCCTGTTCTCCGGTTGGGCAAAATAAGCCAGGACCGCCGCCGCCGCGGTTTCCCCCAGGCGCGGGGCATCCGACTGCTCGCTCTGAAGCAAATCGCTCCGCCCAGCCTCGGCCAACGCGTCGAGTCCCTCGAAGCGCCGGGCCAGCTGGCGGGCCACCGTCTCGCCGACCTGGGGAATACCGAGGCCATGGATGAACCGCCAAAGCTCGGCCTGTTTGCTCTTCTCGATCGCCGCCAGCAGGCGGTCGGCGGATTTCTCGACGTTGGCGCCGAGCGCCAGCAGGTCATCGCGCTGCAGGCGGTAGATATCCGCCACATTGCCGACCAGGCCCTTGTCCACCAGCTTGTCGATAAGCGCCGGCCCCAAGCCGGCAATATTCAGGCAATCCGCCGAGGCAAAATGTTCAAGGTGCCGCCGCACCTGCGCGGGGCACCCGGCGTTTGGGCAGCGCACCGCCGCCCCGCCGGGCAACTGCACCAGGCCGGTTTGACAGGAGGGACACAGTTCGGGAAAGGCATAGGCACGCGCTTCCGGTGGCCGCCGGCTGAGGTTGACCCCCGTGATCGCGGGAACGATTTCGCCCGCCTTTTCGACGTAGACGAAATCACCGACGCGGATATCGCGCCGCGCGATCTCATCGCGGTTGAAAAGCGAGGCCCGGGCGACCCGCGATCCTCCGATCTGCACGGGCACGAGTTCCGCTACAGGGGTCAGCACGCCGGTGCGCCCCACCTGCAGCGTGATCGCTCGCAGCTGAGTCTGCACCCGGTCGGGCGCGAACTTGTAGGCGATGGCCCAGAGCGGGGCCTGATTCGTCACGCCCATCCGGTCCTGCAACACCGCATCGTTCAACTTCACCACGGCCCCGTCGGTGGGAAACGGGTAGGAGCCGCGTTCCCGGCCGATCGCCTGCACCGCCTGCCAGACGGCGTCGGCCCCGGTCGCGATCCTCGGTGCTTCAACGGTGGGCAGACCCCACGCATGCAACTGGTGCAGCAAGGCGAGCTGCGAGTCCGGCCGGGCAGCGGACGGCTCGCAGGCACCATGGCCATAGAACACAATCTCCAGGCGCCGAGCCGCCGATTCGGCCACATCCAACTGCTTGAGCGTGCCGGCCGCCAGATTCCGCGGATTGGCATAGGGCGTCTCGCCGGCGGCCTCGCGTTCCCGGTTGATCCGCGCAAACTCGGCGAATCCCATGTAGATCTCGCCGCGCAACTCAATGAAGTCCGGGATCACGTTTTCCGCGCCTTCGGCAGTCGCCGGCCGCAGGGTCCGCGGTAGCGTGCGGATGGCCAGCACGTTGGCGGTGACATCGTCTCCTTCGGCCCCGTCGCCCCTCGTGACGGCCCTGACCAGGCGTCCCTTCTCATAGGTCACGCTGATCGCGAGGCCGTCGAACTTGGGCTCGACGGCATATTCAAGATCTTTGCGCCCCAGCTGGCGCATCAGTTTTTTATCGAAAGCGCGCAGCTCGGCTTCGGTGTAGCTTTTGCTGAGACTCAGCATGCGTTCACGGTGCCGGTAGGACGAAAACTGTCCGGACCGGTCGTCGCCTAAGCCGCCCGTCCCTTGGGCTGACTGGGGATAGGCGGTCTCCAGCGCCGCCAACTCGCGCTTCAGCTGGTCGTAGTCGTAGTCGCTGATAACCGGCGCCGACTTCCTGAAATAGAGTTCGTCGTGACGCGCGATTTCGGCGCGCAGGGCATCGATGCGTTCGCCAGCGTCGGCAGCACTCGGCGGCCGGCCGTTGGTCGTGGCGGCCGGATCGTCCGCCGCATGGAGCGTCGATCGGACGAAGGAGGCTAAAAGGACAAAAAGGCAGCCGGCCTGAGCCAGCCGGCGAAATAAACTCGAACTATCATGCAGGACCATGGCGTTGTCTCCGGTTTTGCCCTGGCCCGGGCGGTTGCAAATAAACTGCCCTCTGGCTTTTACTGCCCGAATCTGGCCGTCAATGACCACCTCTACGTAATCTTACGGTGTAACCGGCCAAAAAAAGGCGCGCTCCGAAGAGCGCGCCTTGGGAATCTGAATCGGAACGGTCGGCCAGACTTAGTAGTCCATGCCGCCCATGCCGCCGCCGTGGCCGCCACCGCCACCCGCCGGAGGAGAGGACTTCTCCGGGATGTCAGTGATCATGCACTCGGTCGTCAGCAACAGGCCGGCGATCGAGGCCGCGTTCTGCAGCGCGGTGCGAGTGACCTTCGTCGGGTCAACCACGCCGGCCTTCACGAGGTCCTCATACTTGTCGGTCGCGACGTTGTAGCCGTAGTTGGCCTTGCCAGCCAGGACTTCCTTCACGACGACACCGGCGTCCACGCCGGCATTGGCGCAGAGCATGCGGATCGGGTGCTCGATCGCGCGACGCACGATCTGGGCGCCGAAGGCCTCGTCACCCTCAAGCTTGAGGGACTCGATGGCCTTGACGGTGCGGAGCAGGGCGACGCCACCGCCGGCGACGATACCCTCTTCCACGGCCGCGCGGGTCGCATGGAGGGCGTCTTCGACGCGGGCCTTCTTCTCCTTCATCTCAACCTCGGTGGAGGCACCGACGTTGATGACGGCGATACCGCCGGCGAGCTTGGCGAGGCGCTCCTGGAGCTTCTCGCGGTCGTAGTCGCTGGTGGTCTCGTCGATCTGGCGGCGGAGCTGCTTGACGCGGCCCTGGATGTCGGACGACTTGCCGGCGCCCTCGACAATGGTGGTGTTCTCCTTGTCGACGACGAGGCGCTTGGCCTTGCCGAGATCGGCGAGGGTGAGGTTCTCGAGCTTGAGGCCGAGGTCCTCGGTGATGCACTTGCCACCGGTGAGGACGGCGATGTCCTCGAGCATGGCCTTGCGGCGGTCGCCGAAGCCCGGGGCCTTGACGGCGCAGACGTTGAGCGTGCCGCGGATCTTGTTCACCACGAGGGCGGCGAGGGCCTCGCCCTCGACTTCCTCGGCGATGATCAGGAGCGGCTTGCCGCTCTTGGCGACGGTCTGCAGCAGCGGGAGCATTTCCTGCAGGTTGGAGATCTTCTTCTCGTGAATGAGCACGTAGGCGTCCTCGAGGACGACTTCCTGGCTCTCCGCGTTGGTGACGAAGTAGGGCGACAGGTAGCCCTTGTCGAACTGCATACCCTCGACGACGTCGAGAGTGGTCTCGATGGACTTGGCCTCTTCGACGGTGATGGTGCCGTCCTTGCCGACCTTGTCCATGGCGTCGGCGATGATGTTGCCGATCGTCTCGTCCCAGTTGGCGGAGACGGTGGCGACCTGGCGGATTTCCTCGCGGTCATTGACCTTCTTGGAAACGCGCGCGAGCTCGGCGACAGCGGCCTCGACGGCCTTGTCGATGCCGCGCTTGAGGTAGACCGGGTTGGAGCCGGCGGTGACGTTCTTCAGGCCCTCGCGGTAGATGCCCTCGGCGAGCACGGTGGCGGTGGTGGTGCCGTCGCCGGCGCTGTCGGAAGTCTTGGAGGCGACTTCCTTCACCATCTGCGCGCCCATGTTCTCGTAGGGATCGGGAAGCTCGACTTCCTTCGCGACGGTAACGCCGTCCTTGGTGACGGTCGGCGAGCCGAATTTCTTGTCGATGACGACATTCCGGCCCTTCGGCCCGAGGGTGACTTTGACCGCGCGGGAGAGGATCTCGACGCCACGGAGGACTTTCTGACGAGCAGCCTCGTCGAACAGGAGTTGTTTAGCAGCCATGTGAGTAAGTGATTAGTTTAGAGTTAAGGGAAGGGAGGCGAGCCGGGCTCAGCCGATGACGCCAAGGATGTCGTCCTCGCGAACGAGCGTGAACTTCTGGTCGTCGATCTTGACCTCGGTGCCGCCGTATTTGGAGATGAGAACCTTGTCGCCGACCTTCACTTCGAAGGGCGTGATCTTGCCGTTCTCATCCTTCTTGCCGGTGCCAAGGGCGATAACCTTCGCCTCCTGCGGCTTTTCTTTGGCGCTGTCCGGGATGATGATCCCGCCGCGGACTTGTTCTTTTTCCTCGATGTGCTGCACGAGCACGCGATCACCGATGGGTTTGATATTTACTTTAGCCA
>Ga0265327_10000326_pt1 | contig 90862 bp, 77 predicted proteins | sample 41621metaG_FD_202089 | JGI IMG/M metagenome (GOLD analysis project Ga0265327, IMG submission 202089) | Rhizosphere microbial communities from Carex aquatilis grown in University of Washington, Seatle, WA, United States - 4-16-21 metaG | ecosystem: Host-associated > Plants > Roots > Rhizosphere...
TGGCGTTCGGTTTCCGTCAGGCGGACGACGTAAGTGGGCATGGCTTTGGCCTTCGGCAAGCGGCAAAGTCTCTACGACACCCTAATCCGTTAGGCCTGTCAAACTAAAGCGGTTGGGGCAATAGGCCCCGGAGCCAAGACTCCAATAGGGCAATATCAAAAGTTCCGGTTTCAACCATTTGCATTCGGCGACAATATCAGCGTGAACCTGTTTGCGGGTGGAACAGCGCAGCCTCAAGCGCCCCCAGGTCACGAACGCCGGACGCACCGCCATAACGCCGGATCAACACGGCGTGCATCGCCAGCACATCGGCGACGGTCAGGTAATCCCTCCCCGTCACTTCGCCAGTTCCCGGCACAGGCTATCAAACTCGCCCAGGCTTTGCGTGAAGGCGTCCATGACGTGGCGGCGGGGCAAGCCTTTCTCTTTGCGCTCAATGTAGTCCCGCAAGGCTTCATCTAGCACGGCCTGGAGCTGCCGCCCCTCAGACTCGGCAATTTTCATAAGCGCGGCAAGGACTTCCGGCGCGGCTTGGGAGGAGAATTGTTCACGGACAGCGGTGTCCATATCGTCTTCGTCATGATATTTCTTGAAAGGCCATCTTACACTGGCTATTTGTTGGCTCAAATAGCCGACTTAAGAATGAAAACGTAGGCGAAGGGCAACCTAAACCGTAGGGGGCCGCTCAACATTCGGCGGAATACGCTTCGCTATTCCGCCCTACGCGGGCTCGTCCGTCGAAAGCTTAGGCCACGCCGGCGGAAGGCGTGGCGGGCGGAACCGACGCGGTTGAACCGCGTCTTGCCGGTGCATGCTCTGCGCTTCGACAATGCCGCCAATCGCCTTGGAGTCGACCTCGTTGATTTCATCCAGGCAAAGGCAGGTGTCGTTCAGCGCCGCCGCCCAAGCCTTCCAGACCGTTGGCGGTTGCCAGCCAGGCGCGCAGGAAGGTTTCCCCACCCCACAAGCGAACCGCCTACATTCAGCGCCTTAGGTCTTGCCGGTGGAGCTGTCGCCCACCCCACACCCCACGCACCTTGACCAGTGGCGGCAACATTCCCCGCCGAAACAAATATTTGAGGGCTTACGCTCAACCTAGATTCAGCTATCATCAATCCCCTTTAGTTTGCGCCGCATCACGTAAGGATCACCCCATGCCCAACGAACCGCGCTCGCTCAAAATCGGCTTCTGGTTGCTTTCCTTGCTGCCCGCCGGCGGCACGGCCCTGGCGTTTTTTGACAGCCATCCGCAGGCGGTCGAAATCGGCTGCGGCCTGTGGTTGGCGCTCACCGCCTTCATGGGCAAGGTGTGGAAGGAGCTGGAAGACGAGGCGGTCAAAGGCACCGCCGGCCTGTGCCGCGCCCTGCCCGGCAAAATCGGCCAAATCGTGGCGCGCTCTTGGGATTGGCTGTGGCTGGGGTTCACCGCCTGGGGGCCGGGGGCTACACCAACCGCTACCGCAAGGAACTGCGCTACCAATTCGGCCCGTTCAACGACAAGGGGCTGGGGCTGATTAACGCCAACCGGCTGGATTTGGAGAAGGTCTATGTCGATCTTGCCATCGACGCCGACCCGGCGCTGTCGCGCAGCGCCGCCGCGCTGGTGCGGCGGGATTTCCGCGACGCCCGCCCGGTCTGGGATTTCCTCAACCAAGCGCGCCCCGGCGCGACCCTCGCCGTCACCGGCCCACCCGGCAGCGGCAAGACCACACTGATCCAACATCTGCTGCTAGTTCACGCCCGCAACCGCCAGCGCTGTTTCCGCGCCCGCGCCCGGCTGCCGTTCTTCGTGGAAATCCGCCGCCTGCCCGAACTGCTCGGCCCCGACGCCCTGCGCCGCTTGGGTCTGGTGGCAGACCCGGCGACGGCCAATCTGGCGGATCTGCCGGCCTTGGCGGTCTTGCTCGACAGGCTGATTCCTAAGCAGTACCGCGACTTCCCCGCGCCGCCGCCGGGCTGGACGGCGCGGCGGCTGGCGACGGGCCGCGCCCTGCTGTTGTTCGACGGCCTGGACGAAGTGGCCGACCCGGACACGCGGCGCGGCCTGGTGTGCTGGCTGCAAGCGCAATTGACCGCCCCCGCCACGCGGCACTGTTTAGGCATCGTCACCTCTAGGCCGCAAGGCTACCGCGACGCGCCCTTGTCCCGGGCGCTGGTGCTGGTGGTGCAGCCGTTCACCTCCGAACAAGTGCGGCGCTTTGTCGGCCGCTGGTATCGGGCCAATGAAATCGTCAGCGCCGGCAAAGGCGACACGCCCGAGGTGCGGCGGCGGGCGGGTGACGGCGCGCAAGATTTGCTGGAACGGTTGCGCAACACGCCCAGGCTGAACGAACTGACATCCAACCCCTTGCTGTTGACGATGGTGTGCATGGTGCATCGCTACCACGGCGCCTTGCCAGGCAGCCGGGCGCAGTTGTACGAGGAAATCTGCCAAGTGCTGCTGGAACGCTGGCGGCAGGGGCGCGGCATCGCCGACAACTTGCGCGCCGCGCAAAAACTACTGGCTTTGCGGCCGCTGGCAGCGCGGATGATGGACTTGGGAGCGAAGGAAATCGGGCGGGCCGAGGCTTTGCAGGTGATGCTGCCGCATCTGGAGCAACTGCCGCTCACGCCGGCCGAGCGGGCGGGGTTTTTGGAACGCTTGCAGACCGACAGCGGCCTGCTGCTTGAACGCGAGCCGGGATGCTGGAGCTTCGCCCATCTGAGTTTTCAGGAATATCTGAGCGGGGCGCACTGGCGCGAAAGCGGCCCGCCCGCGTTCACCGCCGAGCAGGTCACGGCAAGCTGGTGGCGCGAGGTTTTGCTGCTGTATGCGGCGCAGGCCGATGCCAGCGGCATTGTCGAAGCGGCCTTGGCGGAAGACAGCGTGGTGGCCTTGGGCTTGGCTTACGATTTGTCGCGGGAAGCGCGGAATATCGCCCCGACCACGCGGGCCAAGCTGGATGAGCTGCTAGAAAGCGCCTTGGCCGACCCCGCCAGCCCGCGCTTTCCGATTGCGGCGGAAGTCTGGTTGCTGCGCAACTACCAACATGCGTTTACCGTGTTGCCCAATGGCCTGGAAATCAGCCCGCCGGTGAGCCAGGCGGAATATCAGTTGTTTGTCCAAGAGGGCTTGCAAGTAAGTGAGGGTCAAGCGGGAATTCAACGCATGCCACTGCATTGGTTCCAGTCATATTTCCAGGGCGCATACGATCAACCACTGCTAGGCACGATGCCATGGCAAGTCAAAGATTTTCTGGATTGGCTGGATCAGCGGTTTCCCGATTATGCGCATCGTTTGCCTAGTGCGGAAGAACTGAAAAGCTTGCAACTCGCTGAAACGTCAATGTTATGGTGGAGCAACGGGCCGAATGGCATAGCTTTGGTGGGAGAGCCATTGGATGCCATCCGGCGGACACGCCTAGATTGTGGTACGGTACGCTTTTCCATCGACCCCCGCCTCGACCTCGCCAGATGGCGCATGCGCGCCCGGGCCCGAGCCAGCATCCTCAACTTCGCCATCAAGCTTGATCTCGGTCTCGACCTCGCCTTCTATCCCGATCTCGCCCGCCTCCACGCCTTCCAGTTCAGCAATGTCCGTGCCTGCACACTCGACCTCGCCCGTGCCCTCGACCTCGACTTTTACAACCTCCTCGACAGCAAAGAAAAAATCACAAGCTGTTTAGAATGTTTAGAAGAGGTAGGGCAACAGAGGCGACCGTCCACAACATCCCCAACACAGCAAAACCGTTACCGCCTATTGGAGGCAAGCTTGCTTTACCTGCTTGGTTTGCTGGACGAATCGCCCTGCCGACAACGCAGCGCCGCCCGCAATTGGTTGATTGCCTGTCTCGAAATCGCAACGGAAGTCCCTGCTGTCCAGCTATGGCGGCGGCACTGGAATACGCTTTGGCACTGGCTGCTGCTTCCAGAACCTCCAGACGAGCAGGAACCAGCACCGCTACTAGCCTTCCTGCAAGAAATCGCCGCCCGCGAACGCGGCGAGAGCCAGCCTTGCTAAGCGTTCCGGGTGGTGCGGGAGCGCCGCTGAACCGCGCCATGGCTCAATAGCGACCGACTGCAAGCCCCGGCTTTGATGTAATCAGTAGATTTCAATGCAAGCTTTGTCTTCACGCGCAAGCGCTTTTTCAATCGCATCCTTGGATTTTAACAGCAGATGGATAACCGCCGCCTTGGTTTGGTTGCCTGTCCTCAACCAAACGATCTTGGGAGGTTGGCCGTGTAATGCGCTTAAGTCGATATAATCCGAATCGCGGGTCACGATGACAAAGCTGTTTTGTTTGGCATACTGCCAAACCGCTTGGTCGTCGGCTTGTTCCATGTTCAGCAACGCGATTTGACTGCTGCCAGGATAGGCGTCGAGGATGAAGGGGACAACGCGCCGAGACAGGTTTTCATCCAACAGCAGCTTCATGGCGCTTGCAGATGCTCAAGTTGCCGCTCCTTATCCGCCGCAAAGCGTAAGCAGGCGTAGATATCCGTCTCGGTCAGCTCGGGGAAGTCTTCGACGATTTCGGCGGGGGTCATGCCTGACGCCAGGTGTTCAAGCACATCGTAAACGGTAATCCTCAGCCCCCGGATACATGGCCTGCCGCCGCGCTTGCCGGGTTCCAGGGTGATAATGCCGTGGTAGTTCATCGTTTCGCCTCTTGTTTCAATGGTGCGGAAAAATGCTTTTGCCTCATGGGCGGCAAAGTGTCCTTCAGGCTGCCGGAGGCACAAAAAAGCCCGCGTTACGCGGGCTTTAGTGTTTTATCGGACGATGCCGGATGGGTGTTTGGTGGAGGCGGCGGGGATTGAACCCGCGTCCGCAAATCCTCCGCCTCTGGCTCTACATGCTTATCCGTCTCATTGGTTTTAGGCGGCCCCCGCCCGAGCGGCAGGGAGGATGGCCGACGATTCCGGTGTTGTTTAGCGCATCCACCCCGGAAGAGCTTCAGCGCGAGCTTACAATTGGGTTACCCCCGCACAAACCGCCTATAAGCGGGCTGTCTGCCGAAGGCTAGCTGACTTAAGCAGCTAGAGCGTAGTTGTCGTCGTTGGCAACTAATTGTTTGCAGATGGATTTACGAGGTATCCTGCACCTCGGCATGCACCTCGGGTTTTGCGATCCACGTCGAAGCCATGTCGCCCCCGGTGTCGTGAAGTGAGACAGTATAACCGCGAAAAAGTTTTCGGCAAAGCGTTGTTTTTCGCCCATTGAGGCGGCGCATTGGGTGGGCGCGCCGGCGTCCCGCCGATGCTTGGCCGGGCGGGCCGGTGCCGCGAAAGGGCCGCGCGCCTCAACGGGCGTTCCAATAGTGGCCGTCGGTGTCCCGGTAAGCGCGCGGCGGGAACGCGCCGGGCTCGACGCTGACCGCGCCGCCGCGGGCGGTGTCGAAAACTTGCGCGCCCGTCGCCTGGTAGCGACGCATCACATCGGGATGGGGGAAGTTGAAGCGGTTCAGGTGGCCCACCGGGATCAGCACATAAGCGGGTTGAACCAAATCCAGCAAGGCGGAACTGGAGGAGGTCTTGCTGCCGTGGTGGGGGGCGACGAGGATGTCGGTTTTAAGCGACGCGCCGTAGCGCTCGACCAGTTGCCGCTCGGCGGCCAGTTCGATGTCGCCGGTCAGCAAGGCCGAGCCTTCCGGCGCGCTGACGCGCAGCACGCAGGAGTTGTCATTTTCGCTGCCCGCGGCGCCTAAAGGTGACAGCATGTCGAAACGCACGCCGTCCCATTCCCAGCTTTGCCCGGCATGGCAGGCGGACGCTTGCGCGGTGGCCAGGCGGGCGGGCACGCTGCTGAGGGTTTGCCCGACCGGGAAGCGCTTCAGCAGCGAGGCCGCTCCGCCGATGTGGTCGTTGTCGCCGTGGCTGACCACCAGCGTGTCGATTTGTTCCAACCCTTGCTGGCGCAGAAACGGTTCGACCACCGCCGCGCCGGCGTCGAAGGTCTTGCTGAACCGCGCCCCGGTGTCGAACACCAGGGTGTGCCGGTGAGTTTGCACGGTCGCGGCCAGCCCCTGCCCCACGTCCAGCAGGGTCAGGCGGAAACGGCCCGGCGCAGGCGGCTCCGGGTGGACGCTGAGGGCGGGAATGCACAAGACCAGGCCCAGCCAGCGGGCGGGTATGCCGCGCGGGGCCAGCAGCAGCACCGCCCCGGCCAAGGCGAACGGCAACGTCCAGGCGGGCGGCGAGGGATGGCTCCATTGCGCCCAGGGCCAGTCGGACAGCCATTGCAACATGATCCAGACCCATTGCAGCAGGGTTTCGGCCAGCCTCAGGACAAATTCCCCCGAAGGCGGGTGGACACCCAGCAACAACACGCCGAACAGGCACAAGGGCGTCAGCACGACGCCGATGGCGGGCACCGCCAGCAGGTTGGCCAGCGGCGAAACCACCGAGACCTGCTGGAAGAAGAACAGCAGCAGCGGGGCCAGCCCCAGGCTGGTGGCCAAGGTGATCGTCCAGGATTCGCCCCACCAGCCGCGCGGGCGCAGGCGGCCGCAGACGGCCAGCAAGATCAGCGCGACCGCGCCGTAAGACAGCCAGAACCCGGCGGCCAGCACCGCCATCGGGTCGTAGCAGACCACCGCCAACAAAGCCAAAGACAGCGTGGACAGCGGGCGCACATTGCGCCGGCCGGCGACGCCGGCGGTGACCACGGCGATCATGACCAGCGCCCTTTGCGTCGGAATGGCGAAATCCGCCAGCGCCGAATAAAGCCACGCGGCCAGGAAAGCCAGCACGGCGGCCACCGTCGGCGGCGGCAGGCGCATCAGCCCCAGCCCCGCGCCAGCCCGGTGCGCGAGCCAATACACCAGGCCGGCGACCAGGCTGATGTGGGAACCGGAAATGGCCACCAGATGGGCCGTGCCGGTGCGCCGCAGCACGTCCCATTGGGCTTGGGAAATGGCGCTTTCCTCGCCCATGGTCAACGCCGTCACGACCCCGGCCATCTCCCGGCCCGCCAAGGCCCGCGCCAGTTGATCGAACACCGCTTGCCGCCAGGCCGAAGGCAGCCACGGCGGGGCGTCGGCGAGTTTGCGGTTTTCGGCGCTTTCGCGCACATAGCCGGTGGCCCGGATGCCCTGGGAGAACAGCCACAACTCGTAATCCATGCCGCCGGGATTGAAAAAGCCATGGGGCCGCTTGAGGCTCACAGACAGACGCCAACGCTCGCCCGCCTTGAGCGGCGCGGCATTCTGAAACCAGCTCAGGCGGATGTGGCGGGGCAGAACGGCCCCTGGCGGCGTCAAGACGGCTTCGGCGCGGAAGCTGAAGCGCAGGCCTTGGTCGGTGGCGTCGGGCACATTCAACACTTGGCCTTCGACCAGCATGGTCCGCCGCTCCAGATCCGGCGGCAAGGCGTCGGCCCAGCGGACAGTGGCCAGCCCCAAGGCCCAGGCCAGGCCGAGCAGGAAAGCGGCGGGAACCCGGAGCCGGGAAAGCCAGAGCGGCAAAGACGCGAAGGCGAGCAAAAAAATCGCAGGCACCGCCGGCAGCGAGGAGAATTGTTGCCCGGCGGCGACGCCCGCGACCAGGGCCAACACCAGCCGGACGGAGAAAGGATTGCCTGGGGCGAAAATTCCGTTCAACTTTCCAATTCCAAGCCGTAGAATGGCACGCCATTCAGAACAAGAACAATCCACACGAGACCTGAGGACCGCAGCGCCCATGCCTAAGAAACTCTTGCTACGCTTCATGCCCAACCGGGAAAAGATCAAAGCCATCAAAGCGTTGGAATTTCTCGGCGACAAACTGCACAGGCCCAACCTGTGGCATTTGAACCGCCGCTCCGTGTCGATGGCTTTTGCCATCGGGCTGTGGGCGATGTACACCCCGCCGCTGCCCTGGCAGATGGCGATTGCCGGCGTGCTGGCGATTTACTTCAACGCCAACCTGCCGATTGCCGTGGCCCTGGTGTGGATCACCAACCCGGTGACCTGGATACCGCTCTATTATGCCGCCTACAAAGTCGGCGCGCTCGCGCTGGGGCAAGGCTCCTTCCGGTTCGAGGAGTTCTCCCAGCTTTTTTCCATCGAGAAGGTTTGGGAGCTGGGCGCGCCGCTATTGCTGGGGTGCTTTATCCTGATGAACACCGGCGCGGCCTTGGGCTATTTCGGCATCCAGTACATCTGGCGGCGCTCGGTGCTGCGCCGGCTGGCCTTGCGCAAATACCGCGACACCCCGCTGGACACGCCGCTGATGGTGCGGGAAACCCACGCCAATTTTATGCGCATGTTGAAGCATCGGGAGGAAAGCGGCAAGTAGGCCGGGCGGAAGCCCGGCCTGGTTTTGAAACCAGGCCGGTTGCCTGCTTAAGGCTTGAAATTGACCAGCCGGCCGTTGAGCTTGTTGGTCGTGCGGGCGTTGTGGTGGTGGAAGAGCGCTTCAAACGCCACGATTTGCTCTTCCGACGCTTCGATGAAATTCGTCAGCACATACCAGTTGACGCCTTGCGTGCAAGGCGGCGTGGTGAGCGATCCGGCATAGCTGACATAGGCGGAGGTGTTGTCAGGCAGCAGATGGTTCGGATTGACGCTGACCGGCGGGGTGTAGGTGATATTGTCGGCGCTGGTCGGCGCGTTATCCAGTATTTTCTGCAACTCCGTGTTATACGCGCCGGCGACAACGATAACCCCGACAACCGCCATTTTTCCATCCGGCGTGGCATGCACAAAATGCATTTCCATCGGGAAACTGACGCCATCCAAGGTGTGTTCGCTAGGCGCATGCAGATGGAACTGCAACAGCGTGTACTCGTCGTAACTTTGCACGGTGCCAAAATACAGCTTGCCGGGCGCCACGGTATTTTCCTGAACCAGGATGGTGTGCCCATTATTCACAATGGCCAAGGGCTCCGGGTTATAGCGGAAATTGATATTGGACAAACCCGCCCGGGCCGCAATATCTGCGCTTTTCACATCAATAGGCGATTGCTTTGTGCCAATGCCGCATTCCGCATAGGGATAATTGAGTGGAGCCGGTGCCTGCGAGGTGGGATCGGCGATCAAGCTCCAACTGCTTTGCCCGCCTGGCGCGTCGGCATCGGGATAACTCCAGCCCGGCTGGCCCGGAACCGAGGCGGCGATAGCCGAATGCATAGCGACCGCGCCGAGCAAGGCAAAACATCTTTTGAGCGTATTATTCATTGGAATGCCTCTAGGCTAGGGATCAGCAGGTGTGTTCGCGGCAATAGACCATCGGATGGCTGGGATCTTGGATTTGATCTTTTCCGTCCCCCTCATTATTTGGCACGCGGGTGTTGGCGGCTCCCGCCTTCCCGTTATTGTCGCTTGCGCGCGTGTCAGTGCTGTTGCCAGGCTGGCTGGATGCGCCATCACGCCTGTTGCCAATAGTGTCCAATGTGGCCTCGGCCGAATAGGCCGGGATCGAACACAATACTAAAAAAACATAGCATGCGGTTTTCTTGAACATTGTATAGCCTTTATGGACGTGAGGGTTTGAAAGAGTGGCATTCATGTGCGATACGAATCGGCGCGGAGAGATGCCCGTTGGATGCTAACACCACAAAACAGCGGGGCGCAACATTATTCGACTGACATTGCATCGCATATGCCAGGCGGCGGGAAATGAATATCGCCCGCGTTCTGGATCGGCGGCTCATCGACAAAACTTTGAATGCTCATGATCGGTATCCTTTAAAACTGTTATTGACCAACCTCGACGCAAGGCGGGTACGGTCGCCGGCCATCTTTTGCACGCGGCCAGCCTTCACCCAAATGGTGGTCCGCAACGGCGACAAGCTTCAACACGACTGGGCTTGCCACTGAGGACGCCAAGGCCAAGGCGGCCAGCAGGAAACACCAGCAATGCATGTGCTACATTCAGACAACTGATGCGCCTTGAATGCCCGGCAGCCCGCATGGGAATAGCTTTTCGGGATAGGCGCAACGGTAAATATTCACGCTTTGCAGGGTTAATATTCACGGTTGGTTTTGATAAAGCGGTTTTGCCGACCGATTGCCCGGCCAGGCTTCGGGCCTTGCGGCGAAGGGCGGTTAAAAGAAGCGGCCCGCAAGACGGGCTCGGTGTTGTTGCCGTCACTGGCTGAGAACGACGGCCGCTCAAATCAACAGCCCGTCCTCCATATACAAGATGCGGCTCATTTTTGCCGCCAAATGGGCGTCGTGGGTGACCACCAGGAAACTCACGCCGAATTCCTGGTTCAATTCCAGCATCAATTCGTAAATCCGCTCGGCGGTCTTGCTGTCCAGGTTGCCGGTGGGCTCGTCGGCCAGCACGCAGCGCGGGCGCGTGACCAGGGCGCGGGCGATGGCGGCGCGCTGGCGCTCGCCGCCGGACAACTCGCCCGGCTTGTGTTTGAGCCGCCCGCGAAGCCCCACCCGCCCCAGCATCTCGCCGGCCCTGCGCTTGGCGTCGGCGACGGATTCGCCGCCAATCAACAAGGGCATGGCGACATTTTCCAGCAGGGTGAACTCGCCGAGCAGGTGGTGGAACTGATAGACGAAGCCCAAGGCGCGGTTGCGCAACTGCGCCAGCTTCTTTTCGCTCAAGCGCTCGATGTCCACGCCATCCAGCAGGACTTGGCCGGCATTGGGGGGCTCCAGCCCGCCGAGCAAATGCAGCAGCGTGGACTTGCCGGAACCGGACGCGCCCATGATGGCGACCATTTCCCCGGCTTCGATGTCCATGCTCAACCCTTGCAGCACCTCCACGTGCAAACCGCCCTGGGTGAAACACTTGTGCAAATTGGTGCAGGCCAACACAGGCTTATTCATAACGCAACTCCTCGGCGGGCTTGATGCGCGACGCCTGCCAGGCCGGGTAAATCGTGGCCAGCAGCGACAGCAGGAAGGCCATGGAGGTGATCTGCCAGACATCCGACCACAGCAGTTTGGAGGGCAGTTCGCTGATGTAGTACACATCGGCGGCCATGAAATGGACGCCGAAGAAACGCTCGATGGCGGGTACGATGGTTTCCACATTGAGCGCCAGCGCGACGCCGCCCGCGCAGCCGAGCAAGGCCCCGGACAGGCCGATGACCGTGCCCAGCACCATGAAAATGCCCATCACGTCGGCGGGCGTCAGGCCCTGCGTGCGCAGGATGGCGATGTCGGCGCGCTTGTCCGTGACCACCATCACCAGCGTGGAAACGATGTTGAAGGCCGCGACGGCGACGATCAGCAGCAGGATGATAAACATGACGCGCTTTTCGGTCTGGATGGCACGGAAGAAATTATTGTGCGCCTGGGTCCAGTCGGACAGGAAATAACTTCCCGGCAGGCGCTTGCCGATGTCGTGCATGATTTCCCGCACATAAAACAAATCGTCCAGCTTCAGCCGCAGCCCCGACACCGCGTCGTCCATGCGCAGCAGCTTGGCGGCGTCGTCGAGCTGGATCAGGGCCAGGTTGCGGTCGAACTCGAACATGCCGACCTTGAACACGCCCACCACGGTGAAGCGCTTCAGCCTGGGCAAGATGCCGGCCGGCGTGGAGGTGATTTGCGGCGTGATGACCGTCACCTTGTCGCCGACCATGACGCCCAAGTAAGCGGCCAGCTCCTCGCCCAGCACGATGCCGAACTCGCCGGGCCTGAGGTCGCCCAGCTTGCCGGCGGGGATGTGCCGGGCCACCTCGGACACCCGGGGCTCGTAATTCGGCAAAACGCCGCGCAGCATGCTGCCTGAGACCCGGTGCTCGGAACTCAGCATGGCCTGGCCCTCGATGTAAGGCGCCCAGCCTAGGATGCGCTTCTCCTTTTGCAACACCGGCTCCAGATCGCGCCAGCCGCGCAGTTCGCCGTTCGCGCCGCTGATCGAAGCATGCGAGGTCATGCCGAGGATGCGCTCGCGCAGCTCCGCCTCGAAGCCGTTCATGACCGACAGCACAGTGATCAGCGCGGTGACGCCCAAGGCGATGCCCAGCACGGAGGTCAGCGTGATAAATGAAATGAAGCGGGTGCGGCGCTTGGCCCGCGTATAGCGCAGGCCGATGTAGATGATGAGTGGTTTGAACATATCCTTAGAAAAAGGCTTTTAGATGATCCCCTCTTCCTCCGGAAGAAGACCGGGGCGTGGGAAGGGTCAAACGACGGGCACGCAGGCTTGGCACTTTTGGCACAGGCCGTACAGACAGAGGGAATGGTCGGTGAGCTTGAAATTGACCGCGCTGGCGATTTCCCGTTGCCGCTGCTCGATCAGCTCGTCCCTGAACTCCTCGACCTTGCCGCATTTGACGCAAACGATGTGGTCGTGGTGCTGGCCGCTTTCCAGTTCGAACACCGAATTGCCGCCCTCGAAATGATGGCGTTTGACCAGCCCGGCGGCCTCGAACTGGGTCAACACCCGGTAGACCGTCGCCAGGCCCACCTCCTCGCCCTCCTGCAGCAAGGTCTTGTAAACCTCTTCGGCGGTCAGGTGGCGGTCGGCGGAGGAGCGGTTTTCCAGCATTTCCAGGATCTTGACCCTAGGCGAGGTGACTTTAAGCCCCGCCTTGCGGATGTTCTGGGTTTCCTTCTTGCTGCTGTTTTCCGGCACTGCGCCTACCTTCGGGCTCGTTTTTATCTACGCTAATCGGGTATCATGGCATGATTATGCACCTACTCATCCATAATCATACCATGGGCAAGCCTCTTGTTCTAATCGCCTGCCTGGCGATTTCAGCCTGTACCGACGCGGTGCGCATCCCGTTTGTCTACCGGATCGACATCCACCAGGGCAACATCTTCGACCAGGAAATGGTCGACCAGCTCAAGCCCGGCATGACCAAGCGCCAAGTGGCCTTCATCATGGGCACGCCGCTGGTGGAGGACGCCTTCCACGGCGACCGCTGGGATTACGTCTATTCCAACGAGCCGGGGGGCGAAGACCGCGTGGAAAAGAAGTTCACCACTGTTTTCAAGAAAGACGAGCTGGTCGGCGTGGAGGGCGACCTCCGCCCGGGCAACAGCCCGTCCCTCGCGGGGCGGAAAGAAGTCACCGTCAATGTTCCCAAAATCCAACGGGAAAAGACCGTTTGGGAATCCATCACCAGCATTTTCAGCGATTAGCTTAGAGCCAGGCCGCCCCATGCAAACCTGGGCAGGCCCGCACACGCTTCAGGAGGCCCTATGACCGCGCAAGACTTGCTTGACACCCTTAGCCGGATGATCCACGACAATCTTATCCAGCCCAATTCCGTCGTCGTCATCAGGACGGTCGGGACGGTCGGGGGAGGCGTCGAGATGGCCATCGAGAAGCCCGCGTCCAAAGTCGTGGCCGCCGAACCGGAACCGGGGCGGCGCGTGGTCAAAATCATGGGGTTTTGACTTAACCGCGAGGAGGAGCAAAGCTGATGTCGCCGACTATCAAATCCGGAATCGACCTGGGTGGCAGCAAAATCGAACTCATCGCGCTGGATGAAGCCGGCTGCGAGATCTTGCGCCGCCGCGTGCCCACGCCGCAGGGCGACTACCGGGCGACGCTGGATGCGATCCAAGCCTTGGTGGAGGCTGCCGAGGCCGGGCTGGGCGTCAAAACCAGCGTCGGGCTAGGCACGCCCGGCGCGATTTCCAAAGCCACCGGCCTGTTGAAAAACTCCAACTCGACCTGCCTGAACGGCCAGCCCTTATTGCAAGACCTGGAACAGCGGCTGGGCCGGCCCATCCGCATCGCCAACGACGCCGACTGCTTCGCCCTGTCGGAAGCCACCGACGGCGCGGCGGCAGGCGCGGGAGTGGTGTTCGGGGTGATCCTGGGTACCGGCGTGGGCGCCGGGATCATCGTCCATGGCAGACCGCTGTCCGGCCCCAACGCCATTGCCGGCGAATGGGGCCACAACCCCCTGCCCTGGCCGAAAGACGAGGAGCGCCCCGGCCCCGCTTGCTACTGCGGGCGGCGAGGCTGCATCGAAACCTTCCTCTCCGGCCCCGGCCTGGCCCGCGCCCACCAACTCGCCACTGGCCGGCACCTGAGCGCCGCGGACATCGTGGACAGGGCCGGGCAAGGCGACCCGGAATGCGAACAAAGCATGCTCGTTTATGAAGACCGCCTCGCCCGCGCGCTGGCCCATGTCATCAACCTCCTCGACCCTGACGTCATCGTCTTGGGCGGCGGGCTCTCCAACTGCCGGCGGCTGTATGCGAACGTGCCGCGGCTGTGGGGCCGGTATGTCTTTTCCGACCGGGTGGACACCCGCCTGGCCCCGCCGAAGTTCGGCGACTCCAGCGGGGTGCGTGGCGCGGCTTGGTTGTGGGGAAGGCTTCGGCGACTTAATCCCAGCGCCCGTCCCGCACCTGGATGACGCCCCCCTCCACGCGCACCGGAAAACACGGCAGATCCTCATAGGCCGGGCCTTGCAACAGCTTGCCGGTTTTCAGGCAAAACCTCGCCCCGTGGCGCGGACAAATGATTTCGCCGCCTTCCCGCCTGCCGCTGGCGATTTCCGCCCCGTCGTGGGTGCAGACATCTTGCACGGCGTACAGCGCCCCGTCGATCCGGAACACCGCCACCTCCACGCCGTCCACATCCGCCAGCGCATGCCCGTCCTCGTCCAGCGCGGCGTCGGCCATCACATCGATCCAGTCACTCACGGTTTTCAGCCTCGCTACACTGTTGAATTTATTCCGTGGACACCGACTCGCCCTCGTTTTTGAGGACGGCCTCCAAGGAATGCCAAGCCAAAGTGGCGCATTTCACCCTGGCCGGATAAGCGCGCACCCCCGCCAGCACGGCCAGCTTGCCCAGTTCCTCGAAATCGGTGCGCTGATCCTGGCCGGTGGTGATGCGATGGAACAACTCGAACAATTCGTGGGCTTGTTCCTCGGTGTGGCCGCGCACGATTTCGGTCATCAGCGAAGCCGAGGCCGTGGAAATGGCGCAACCGGAACCCTGGAAACTGACATCTTCGATCACATCGCCATTCAACTTGATATACAGCGTGATTTTGTCGCCGCATAGCGGATTGTAACCGTCGATTTTTCGGGTGGCGTCCGCCATCGGGCGGAAATTGCGCGGATTGCGGTTGTGGTCGAACACCACTTCCTGGTAGAGATCGCGGATTTCATCAAACATCAGCCAAATACCTCGATAAGCTGTTGGATTCCGTCGATCAAACTATCGACTTCCTCGAAAGTGTTGTAAAAGGCAAACGACGCCCGCGCCGTGGCGGGAACTCCGTAAAAATCCATCACCGGCATTGCGCAATGATGGCCGGCCCGCACCGCGATACCCAATTGATCCAGCAAAGTGCCAATGTCATGGGGATGGATATGGTGCAACGTGAAACCTAATATCGCGCCTTTATTAGCCGCCGTGCCGATGATTTTCAAGCCAGGAACTTCCAGCGCCTTCGCGGTGGCGTATTCCAGCAGCCGATGCTCATACTCGGCAATCGCCGCCATGCCCAAGCCTGAGACATAATCGACCGCCGCGCCCAAGCCAATGACTTCGGCGATGGCCGGCGTGCCCGCCTCGAACTTGTAAGGCAACACGTTGTACTCGGTGCGCTCGAAACTCACCATGCGGATCATATCGCCGCCGCCCTGCCAAGGCGGCATGGCTTTCAGCAGCGATTCCTTGCCATACAGCACACCGACACCGGAAGGCCCGAACAGTTTGTGGCCGGAGAAAACATAAAAATCGCAGTCCAAATCCTGCACATCCACAGCAATATGCGGAATCGCCTGCGCCCCGTCCAGCAACACCGGCACGCCTTTGCCATGGGCCAGCTCGACGATGCGCTTGACCGGATTGACCGTCCCCAAGGCATTGGACATATGGGCCACGGCCACCAGCTTGGTGCGCTCGGACAGCAAGCTCTCGAATTCCTCGATAATCAACTCGCCCGCCAGGTTGATCGGCGCGACTTTCAACACCGCGCCAGTCTGCTGGCAAAGTATCTGCCAAGGCACGATATTGGAATGATGCTCCATCGCGGTGATCAGGATTTCATCGCCCGGCCCAAATGTCGAGCGCCCATATGACTGCGCCACCAGATTGATCGCCTCGGTGGCGCCGCGCACGAAAATAATTTCCTTCACATCGCGGGCATTGACGAAGGCGCGGATTTTCTCCCGCGAAGCCTCGAACAAATCGGTGGCACGCTGGCTCAAGGTATGGACGCCGCGATGCACATTGGCATAATCATGCTCATACACCTGCCGCACCGCGTCGAGCACCGCTTTTGGCTTTTGCGCGGAGGCGGCGTTATCCAAGTACACCAAGGGCTTGCCATGGATGCTTTCTGCCAGAATCGGGAAATCCTGGCGGATTTTCGCAACATCAAAACTCATAGCCAATCCCTCCGAATGCCGGTCTGCGGAAACAGATCCAGCAAATGCCCCTGAACCTGGCCGCGCAAAACCTCCAGGCCGATTTTTTCCACCATCTCATTCGCAAAAGCAAACGTCAGCATATTCTTCGCCGTCTCGGTATCCACGCCGCGCGACACCAGATAAAACACCGATTCAGGATTCAACTGGCCGACCGCGACGCCGTGCGAGCATTTGACATCGTCGGCGAGAATCTCCAATTGCGGCTTGGCGTCGATTTCGGCGTCCTCGGACAGCAGCAGGTTGCGGTTGTTCATTTCCGCGCTGGTTTTCTGCGCCTGGCTGTGCACCACGATGCGGCCCTGGAACACCCCTCGCGCCCGGTCGGCCAACACGCCGCGGTAGGTTTCGCGGCTGGTTCCGTAAGGCTCGCTGTGATGGATCAACGTGTGGTTGTCCACATGCTGTCGGCCTTTGGCGAGGAACAAGCCGTTCAACTCGCACTCCCCGGCCTTGCCCACAGCCGTATGAATCTCGTGCCGCGCCAACAAGCCGCCAAACGACAGATTGTGCTGAGTGAAACGCGAAGATTTTTCTTGTTTCACATACACGCCGCCGAAATGGTAAGCCTTGTCCGACTCCACCTGCACCTTGTAATGCACTAGCCCGGCGTTCTCGCCCAAGCGGATTTCAGTCACGGCGGCGGTCAGATAACCCACGCCCGCCACGCCGACAAAGGTTTCAACCAGCGTGGCCTCGGCATTCGCCCCCAAACCCACCAGGCTGCGCGTGTTCGCCAGCGCCTCGTTTTGGGTCGAGACATGCAAAATCTGCAAGGGTTTTTCCAAAACCACACCGGCTGGAATCTCAATCACCGCGCCGTCGCTGAAATACGCCGTGTTGAAAGTGAGAAAACCATGGGATTCGCGCGCCAAGGCCGCGCCCAGCCGATTTTCAACCTGGTCTGGATAGTGTATTAACGCTTCGGCCAGGCCCGTGGCGATGATATTTTCCGGCAAGCCGTCCAACACTGACAAGCCCGCGTTGAAACACCCGTCCACTAACACCAAAATCCAAGCCTCAGCCAGTTTGTGCGCCTCCAGCCAGGCCGCATCGACCGGTTCCGCAGCCGATGGCGGCAACCACTGGAACAGCTTTTTCTCCAGGGCAGTGACATTGGTGTATTTCCACTCCTCCTCGCGCGGCGACGGAAACCCGCTGGCGGCAAAACTGCCCAAGGCCACTTGCCGGATCGCGTTCAGCCAAGGCAGATTCCGCCCCGGCAGCGCATCCGCCAGGGTTTGATAACGTTCGACAGACTGCGCGCTCATGCTGCCACACTCACGGTCTGGTCGATCCAACCATAGCCGCGCTCCTCCAATTCCAGCGCCAAACTGGCGTCGCCGGATTTGACAATGCGGCCCTGGGCCAGCACATGGACATGATCCGGCTTGATGTAATCCAGCAAGCGCTGGTAATGGGTCACCAGGATAAACGAGCGATCCGCCGCGCGCAGCGAATTGACGCCATCGGACACGATTTTCAACGCGTCAATATCCAGCCCAGAATCGGTTTCATCGAGTATGCAAAGCTTGGGCTCCAGCACCGCCATTTGCAGAATCTCGTTGCGCTTTTTCTCGCCGCCCGAAAAACCCTCGTTGACGGCACGATATAGGAATTTCTCGTCCATCTGCACCAGCTTGATTTTCTGCTTAATCATCTTCAGGAAATCAATAGCGTCCAACTCGCTCAAACCCCGATGCTTACGCACTGCGTTCAAAGCCGCTTTCAGCAGATAGACATTGCTGACGCCGGGGATTTCCACCGGGTATTGGAACGCCAGGAACACCCCTTCGCGGGCGCGCTCCTCCGGCGGCATCTCCAGCAGATTCTTGCCTTGGTAAGTGACGGTGCCACTGGTCACTTCGTAGCCGTCGCGGCCCGCCAGAATATGCGACAGCGTGCTTTTGCCCGAGCCGTTCGGCCCCATGATGGCATGGACTTCGCCGGGTTTGACGTGCAAGGTGATGCCCTTCAGGATGGGCTTGTCTTCGACGCGGACGTGGAGGTTTTCGATTTTAAGCATGGCTGCGTTACTCATTATTTGATGATTTGCATTATTTCAGTCGCGTTCAATTTCTGTGTCAATACCTTTCAAAAAACCTCTAGCTTGTTTGATATCCAGCGGACAGTCCGTAGTTTGTTTACTTGGCTGCGTATCCGTTCGTGTTGCTTTAGAGTACAACGCAAAATCGGAAAGGCTAAATAAAGGCATCATGGCAGGTTTTGGGTTCCCATTGACGAAATCTCCCATCCGTTCCATACCATATTGTAAACGGTGAATAATAGTCTTAATTGCTTCGTCGCTTCGGTCAACCCCAATCCAACGACGTTCTAGGCTGGCCGCAACCGCTAACGTAGTCCCCGACCCAGCATAACAATCCAGTACCAAATCACCTGGGTTAGATGATGCTTCGATGATGCGGGACAACAATTCTGGGTTTTTTTCGGTAGGATAACCGGTTACGCGAATGTTCTGATTGTGCGCATCACGCATGTCCATCCAAATATCTTGTAGCGGTATTCCAGCGCTGTTCTCAAGATATATTTTGCGGCGTGGATTACCCGTTGGAGACCAGTAAATTTCCCCTCTGGCATCCATTTCATCCAATGTAGCAGGCGGATATTGCCAATGCTTGCCAGGAGGCGGCAACTTGCCACGCCAAGGCTTGCCGGTTTCCCCGTTACGCAATCCTGGAGCATGAACTGGAACTTTCTTATACCGCCGTCCTAATTCATCGACATATTGATATTCTTTGATTGCCCGCGTTTCATCCCAAGGCTCAATCGGACGATTCCAGGCATAAGTGTCCGTTTTTGAGTAAAAAAGTATGTAATCCGACACATTGCCATAAGTTTTTCGCGTGTAATTTTTTACATTGCACTTCTTTCGGGTAATGCAGTTACGGAAATTTTGTTCCCCAAATATTTCGTCTAGAATCACACGAAAATGAAAAGCCATGCGCCCATCAAGATGTAGATAAAGCGATCCATCATCGGCCAATAAACGATGGATAAAGATCAGGCGTTCACGTAAAGATTCGACAAAGGCTGGGCCAACCAAGTGGTCGTCATAGGCATGGTCTTGTTTGCGTGATTCAAAAGCCGCGTCTGTGGCAAAAGGAGGATCAATATAAACCAACCGTACCTTACCAACCACGGATTCGTCCTGCGCCAACGCCGCCAGCACCGCCAAATTGTCAGACTGATATAAGCGGTTGTCGCCAGCGCCAAAAACCGCACTTGCTTCATAATAACCGGGTGGGGTTGCCAATATTTCATCAACTGCCTTCTTGCCGGAGTATTCAAGGCGTAAACTTTGATCCGAAGAAGATTCTTGCAGCTTATTGATTCGCTTGTTTTTACTAGGGATTGGGACAGCCATATCAAGACCTCAACCATTTTGCCGTGATACGCTCTGGAACCATTCGCAAGGTGACAACCTTGACCCGGCCCAGCCATTGATCTTCAATATAGGCATAGTCATTCCACATTGAGCCAAGCAGCAATCCCGGCCCATCATTCACAAAAATAACCTTGACATGCGACATTTTGTTACTATCAGTGTAGTTAATGATCTCTTGAGCAACTTCCCGGTACTGCCCCGTCCGGTCGTCTTCCTGCGCACCTCCTCGGTCAGAATAATACCGTGCCAGACCAATTGCCAGAACCTTTTTGTCTTCATAGATTACAAAATCCACAGGACGATCTGGCTTTGGATAATTCTTGAAAGCTTTCACTTTTCCCATTAAGACATCTTTCCCTGCTCGTTTCGGACCCGCCACGCGCAAATCTGGATGATACCCTTCCAGAAGATCAAATAGCCGCTCTGTTAGGTCATATCCTTTCTTACCTCGATCCTTATATTCCCAAAGTATCGCGCAAAGCGGCTCGTCTGGAAGCGGGCGTTCACCGAATCTCTGTTGAACTTCAACCACATTACGAAAACCATCACCAAAGTTCTTACATATCTTGGCGGCATCGCTTTTCTTTTTTAGCATCTCCACTGGCGTGGCAGGACTGACATATTTGCGAAATACTCGACAAAGCTGTGTCCTCATCCACTTATTGGGCGTATCCTCCATGATTGACATGAATAAATTAGTCGATGAATGGGCGGATTTAAGGAGACGACTAAATTCGACCAACACAGGCTCGTAGAGTCGGCAAGCATCTGGCAAAATATCTGGGTAATATTCACCATTTGCAAGGGTAATCCATGCTTCAGCTTCATCTTTGTAATCCAGAAAGCTCCGATTTGTTAGCATCTTTTATCCAACACTCCCTTCTAGACTAATCCCCAACAAAGCCTGCGCCTCCACCGCGAATTCCATCGGCAGTTCCTTGAAGACTTCTTTGCAGAAGCCGTTGACGATCATCGACACGGCGTCTTCCGGCGAAAGCCCGCGCTGCTGGCAGAAGAACAACTGGTCTTCGCTGATTTTGGAGGTCGTCGCTTCATGGGCCACGATGGCGTTGGGCTGTTTCACTTCGATATAAGGAAACGTGTGCGCGCCGCAGCGGTCGCCAATCAGCAGAGAATCGCACTGGGTGAAGTTGCGGGCGTTTTCGGCGCTCTTCAAGACTTTCACCAAGCCCCGGTAGCTGTTTTGCGCACGACCGGCGGAAATGCCTTTGGAGATGATCGTGCTGCGGGTGTTTTTGCCGATGTGGATCATCTTCGTGCCGGTGTCGGCCTGCTGGCGGTGGTTGGTGACGGCCACCGAGTAAAACTCGCCAATGGAGTTGTCGCCGCGCAGGATGCAGCTCGGATATTTCCAGGTGATCGCCGAGCCGGTTTCGACTTGCGTCCAAGAAATCTTGGAATTCACGCCCCGGCATTCGCCGCGCTTGGTGACGAAATTGTATATGCCTCCCCTGCCCTCCTCGTCGCCCGGATACCAGTTTTGCACGGTGGAATATTTGATTTGCGCATTGTCCAACGCGACCAGTTCGACCACGGCGGCGTGGAGTTGGTTTTCGTCGCGCTGGGGCGCTGTGCAACCTTCTAAATAGGAAACATGGCTGCCTTCCTCGGCGATAATCAGCGTGCGCTCAAACTGCCCGGTGTTGGCGGCGTTGATGCGAAAATAAGTGGACAATTCCATCGGGCAGCGCACGCCTTTAGGGATATACACGAACGAGCCGTCGGAAAACACCGCGGCGTTCAACGCGGCGAAGAAATTGTCGCCGGTCGGCACCACCGTCCCCAAGTATTGACGAACTAAATCGCCATGCTCGCGGATCGCCTCGGACATGGAGCAGAAGATCACCCCGGCCTCGGCGAGTTTGCCTTTGAAGGTGGTCGCCACCGACACGCTGTCGAACACGGCGTCCACCGCGACCCCGGCCAGGCGCTCCTGCTCGTAAATCGGAATGCCGAGCTTGTTATAGGTTTCCAACACTTTGGGATCGACCTGGTCCAGCGATTTGGGGCCTTCCTTCTGCTTGGGCGCGGAATAATAGCTGATGGCCTGGTAGTCGATTTGCGCGTAGTCCACATAGGCCCAGCGCGGCTCGACCATGGTCAGCCAATGCCGGTAGGCTTCCAGCCGCCATTGCAGCATCCAGTCCGGCTCGCCCTTTTTCGCCGAGATGACGCGGATCACCGCCTCGCTCAAGCCTGGCGGAATCGTGTCCGTTTCCAAATCGGTGACGAAGCCTTGCTTGTATTCTTGGCTGATGAATTTTTCGATGGTCTGCGCCGTCGCTGACATGGGCTTACTCCACGCTGATTGAATGTCGGTGTTGCAAAAGGCTGCTTAAAGGGATGAAGACTTCTTCGGCCGGGTGGCCGGCCGGCCGGGCCATGTCGGCGAGGCTGACTGATTCCAGCGCGGCGCGCACGGCGCGGTTGATGACATCCCAACTGCCGCGGGCGTTGCAGTGGGACGACTGCTCGCAGCCGCCGCGCTCGCCTTCGCACTCGGTCAGGGCGATAGGGCCTTCCAGCGCGTTGATGACCGCCGCGACGCTGGTGCGCTCAGGCGCTTGCGCCAGCAGGTAGCCGCCATGGGCGCCCCGGGTGGATTTCAAAATCCCCGCCTTCCCCAGTGTCTTCAGGATCTTGCTGACGGTGGGCAGCGCCACGCCGGTCGCTTCGGACAGACCGGCGGCCGTGTGGATGTGTTCCACATTGTTCGCCATCTGTCCCAAGATGATGATGGCGTAGTCGGTCAACTTGCTGATTTTGAGCATGGATTCTTCATCGCCTTTGCATTTAGGACTATTTTAGTCCTGTTTAATTCGCAAGTAAAGCGCCAGCGATTTTTGACCGGGCGGCACCGGTTTGGCTTGATCCAAAAGCAAAACCGGGTTACACATAGGGCCACCCAAACTGTAAGCTAAAGGTAGAGATGGTGACCGCACTCTTTTCTGTTGCCGGAACAGCGAACTGGCTGATTCTGGCGCTCTCGCTGTTGTTTTTCGGCATGCCCTCCAGCCGGGCGCAAGACGCCCCCGCCGCCGCGCCTTCCGCCCGCCCCTCGGCGGCGCAGCCTTCACCGTCAACGCCGCCCTCCCCGTTGCCCACGCCGCCGCCCGCGGCGGTACCGCAGCCGACCAGCCCGCCCGCCTTAGGGATCCAAGCGCTATTAAAAGAAAGCGCGCTGCCCAAGCTGCGCTGGGGGCAATTTTCCGACTACAAGACGGCGCTGGAGGGGCTTTACCAGGCGTCCGGCTACGCGCCGCTGTGGTTCCGCAACGGCAAGCTCGCGCCCCAGGCGCAAAAAGTCATCGCCAACCTGGCCACCGCCGACGACAAGGGGCTCGTCAGCGCGGATTACGACGCCGAGCTGTTGCAAAAGTGGCTGGCCGAGCTCAACGCCGCGCCGACGCCCGCCCCCCGCGAATTGGCCTCCTTCGACTTGGGCCTGAGCCTCTCGCTGATGCGTTACACCTCCAACCTTTACATGGGCCGGATCAACCCCAAGCGCGTCAATTTCAGCCTGGACATCGAGCCGAAAAAAATCGACCTGCCGGCCTTGCTGCGCAAGATCGCCGCCAGCGACGACCCCGACGCGCTGATCGCGGCCCAGGAGCCCAAGCTTAAGTTGTATGAGTATTTGAAAAACGCGCTGGCGCATTACCGGCAATTGGCGAAGGACGCCCCGACCGTCCAGGTCAGCCTGCCCGTCAAATTCAAGCCCGGCGGCAGCCACCCGGATGTGCCCAAGATCCGCAAACTATTGTCCGTGCTGGGCGATTTGACCGAGGGCGACGGCAACGACGCCTCGCCCACCTATGACAAGCCGCTCGCCGAAGCCGTCAAGCGCTTCCAGTCGCGCCACGGCCTGACCCCGGACGGAGTCATCGGCAAGGGCACGCAGGCGCAACTCAACGTCCCGGTCGCCGAGCGGGTCAAACAGATCCAACTGGGCCTGGAGCGGCTGCGCTGGCTGCCGGTGCATATCGAAGGCCGCTATTTGATCGCCAACATCCCGTCGTTCCAGTTGTTCGGCTTCCACAACGGCTCCGGGGCCGAGCGCCCCGACCTGGAGATGAACGTCATCGTCGGCGAGGCCATTGACGGCCGCAACACGCCGGTGTTCCACTCGGACATGACGTATGTGAACTTCCGCCCGTACTGGAACGTGCCCTACGCGATCACGCTGAAGGAATACGTGCCCATCCTGTCGCGCAACCCCGGCTATCTGGGCAGCCACGACATGGAAATCGTCAGCAGCTTCGCGCCGGACGCGGCAGTCCACGCGGCCAGCCGCGGCAACATCCAGCAGTTGGCCTCGGGCGCGCTGAAATTGCGCCAAAGGCCCGGCCCGAAGAACGCGCTGGGGCTGGTCAAATTCACCTTCCCCAACACCAACAATGTCTATTTCCACAGCACGCCGGCCCAGGGGCTGTTCAAGCGCACCCGCCGCGACTTCAGCCACGGCTGCGTCCGCGTGGAATTCCCCGTCGCGCTGGCCGAATTCGTGCTGAAAGACCTGCCGGAATGGACCCACGAGAAGATCGAGGAGGCGATGCACGCGGACAAGTCGAAAATCGTCACGCTGAAGCCCGCGATTCCAGTGTATATTTTTTACTCCACCGTCCTCGCCGACGCCGACGGGCGGGCGATGTTCTATCATGATCTGTACGGGCATGACGCGATCTTGAGCACGGAGTTGGCGAAGGGGTTTCCGTACCAGCCTTGACCCGGTTGCAAACGGCCTGCCCAAGCTTTTCCTCGAATGCCTGCGGCAGGTTTATCAATGGGCCATCGCCGGGAGGAGTTCCCATGAAATGCTCAAACCACCCCGAAACTGAAGCCAGCGCGATTTGCATGCACTGCGGCGTGGCGCTGTGCGCCGGATGCGCGGACAAGACCCCGACCCGGCGCACCGTCTGCTCGCCCGGCTGCGCCCAGGCGGTGGCGGAAACCGAGGCGACCCTGGCCGCGATCCGCCGCAAAACCCTGGGCGGGCATCGTCTGACCGGCTACTTTTGTTGCGGCACGGCGGTCGTCCTGGGCTTCATCGCCCTGCTCGCCGCGTTCGGCCGGCAATGGGATTTGTTCGCGCTGCAACTTCCCTTGGCCGTCGGCGCGGGAGTCAGCGGATTTTTCTTCCTACGCCTGGCAGGCCGCAACGAAACTGGCTAAGCCGATCAATGAGCGCCCTCAGCGTGTTGTCGTGAAGCTTAAGCAAGCGCCTGGCCGATGAGCGGGGAGGAACCCGCCGACCTTCGGGATTTGTTCCTCAGCTACAGCCGCGCCGACACGGCGGCGGTGACGGCCATCCGCGCCATTCTCGAAGCGCGCGGCGTCAGCACCTTTTTCGACCGCGAGCAACTGCTGGCCGGGATGCCCTGGCCGCAGGCGCTGGAGCAAGGCTTGCGCGCGGCGCGCGGGGTGGCGGTGTTCATCGGGCCGGAGGGCCTGGGGCTGTGGCAAAAGCGGGAAATGGCGTTCGCGCTGGACCGCCAAGTGGCCGAGGAAAGACACCAGCGCGGCTTCCCGGTCGTGCCGGTCCTGTTGCCCGGCGCGGATGTCACGCCGGGTTTTTTGTTCCTGAACACCTGGATCGACCTGCGCGCCGACGCGGCCGACCCGGATGGCCTGGACGCCCTGGTCAAGGCCGCGCGGGGCCAGGCGCATGAGGAAGTCCCCGGCGGCAGCGCCACCCTATGCCCTTACCAGGGCTTGCGGCCTTTCCATGAAGAAAGCGCGGCGTTTTTTTGCGGGCGCGAAGCGTTTTCGCTGCGCGTCAAAGAAGCCTTGTCACAACGCGGCCTGGTCGCGGTCATCGGCCCGTCGGGCAGCGGCAAGTCTTCCGTCGTCCAGGCCGGCGTGCTGCCCTTGCTGCGCCGCCAACGCCCACCCGAAGCCACCTGGGACGCCGTGAGCTTCATCCCCGGCGAACGCCCTTTCCTGCATCTGGCGGCGGCGCTGGTGCCGTTGTTGGAGTCGGAGCTTGCCGAAACCGAATGGCTCGCCCGCGCAAGCCAATTGGCGCAATTGCTGGCCGAAGGCCAGACGGCGCTGGCCGACGTGGTCGAGCGCATCCTGGCCAAATCCCGGGGCACCGACCGGCTGCTGGTGGTGGCCGACCAGTTCGAGGAATTGTTCACGCTGTGCGCGGACACCGAACGCCAGCGCTTCCTGGATTTGCTGCTGCAAGCCAGCGACCGCTCCCGCTTGACCCTGGTCATCACAATGCGCGGCACGTTCTACGAGCGCCTGATCGGCGCGGACCGCCGCATCAGCGACCGCCTGGAAAACGCCATCGTCAACCTCGGGCCGATGACGCGGGAAGAATTGCACAAAGCCATCGTGAACCCGGCCAAGCGGCTGGGCCTCAGTTTCGAGCCGGGGCTGACCAAGCGCATGCTCGACGATGTGGGCGAAGAGCCGGGCAACCTGCCCCTTTTGCAATTCGCCCTGACCGAATTGTGGGCCAGGCGGGAAGGACGCTTGCTGACCCACGCGGCTTACGAGCAAACCGGCGGCGTCACCGCCGCCATCGTCCAGCGGGCGGAGCTGGTGTTCGCGAGCCTGTCCCCCGGCCAGCAAAACACCGCCAAACACGCCATGGCGCGCCTGGTGTGGGTCGGCAACGGCCAAGACAGCGCGGAAGCCAGCCAGCGCATCGCGCTGGACGAACTCGACGAGGAAGCCCAGGGCGTGGCGCAGATCATGGCCGACGCCCGGCTGCTGGTGATCGGGCAGGAGGGGGCCGACGGCAAATTCACCGTGGAGGTGGCCCACGAAGCCTTGATCCGGAAATGGGGCAGGCTGCGCGAATGGCTGGACGAAGACCGGGAGTTCCTGCTCTGGCGCAGACGGCTGCAAGTGGGCCTGGACATCTGGAGGCACACGGGGAAAGACGAGGCGAGTTTGCTGCGCGGCACCCCGTTGCGGGTGTCGGAGCGCTGGCTGAGCCTCAGGCAAGACACACTTTCCAGCGAGGAAGGCGCGTTCATCCGCGCCGGCCTGGACGTGGACGAGCGCCAGCGCCAGGCGCTGCAAAGCCGGCGGCGGCGGTTTTTAGGGCTGGCCTGCGGCCTGGCCGCGGTCTTCATGTGCCTGGCCGGCTTGGCCGGCTGGCAATCGTTGACCGCGCTGTCCCAGGAACTGGCCGCCACGGCCCGCTCGCACCTGTCGACGGATCCGGAGCAAAGCTTGCTGCTGGGGATCGAGGCGGTCAAGGCCCAGCACACCCCTGAAGCCTATGACGTCCTCAAACTGGCCCTGCAAAATTCGCTGCTGGTCACCTACACCGACAAGCTGGATTTCGTGACCCAAGTCGCGTTCAGCCCGGACGGCAAAATCATCGCCGCGACCGGCAAGGATCGCAGCCCCCGCCTGTGGGATTGGGACGGCCGGCGGATCTCCAATGTGCGCAGCCCGAAGAAACTCCCCGATCCCGTCAACATCCTGGCAATGAGCGCCGACTGGAAGACCGCGCTGGCGGCCAACCCCGACTACAGCGCCAATTTGCTTGACGTAGCCTCAGGCAAAGTGATTGGCAGGCTCCAAGGACATCAAGGCTTGCTGGTCAGCGCCGCTTTCAGCCCCGACGGAAGCACCGCGCTGACCGCCAGCGAAGACGGCACAGTCAGGCAATGGGACGTGCGCAGCGGCCAGACCCTGCGCATGCTGCGGGGGCACGCCGACCGCCTGACCAATGTGGCCTTCAGCCTGGACGGCGCGTTGATCGCCACCGCCAGCGAGGACGAGACCGCCATCCTCTGGGACGCCCATGACGGCAGCAAGCTGCTGCAACTGAAGGGGCACCAGTCCACCGTCAACAGCGTGCGCTTCAGCTCCGACGGCCGGCGGGTTGTGACCGCCAGCGGAGACAACACCGCCATCGTCTGGGACGCGCACACCGGCAAGCTCCTCGCCCAACTGGAAGGCCATGCGGACTCGGTGACTTTCGCCAATTTCAGCCCCACTGACCCGGGACTGATCGTCACCATCAGCAAAGACCGCGTCGGCAAAGTGTGGAAAAGCCTAAGTTCCAGCCATTGGGACTGGCATCCCGTCAACGAACTGCGCGGGCACACGGACATCCTCACCACGGCGACCTTCAGCCCGGACGGAAGATTCATCGTCACCGGCAGCCGCGACCGCAGCATCCGCGTCTGGAAAACGCTCACGGAACATGGCCGCCTGGCCCTCTACGGGCACACCGGCGCCCTCCGCGACGCCAAATTCAGCCCCGACGGGCGCTGGGTGGTTTCGGTCAGCAGCGACAACACCGCCCGCCTGTGGAAGGTGGCCGACCCCCGCGACGCGCTGATCCTGGCCGGCCACAAAGACTCCTTGAGCAGCGTCGCTTTCAGCAACGATGGCAGGCTGATCCTGACCGGCAGCGACGACCACACGGCGAAAATCTGGGACGCGCGCACAGGACGGCTGCTGCACACCCTGGCCGGCCATGAAGACAACATCAACCGGGTGCGCTTCGATCCGGAGGGCACCCGCGCGCTCACCTCCAGCGACGACAACGCCGCGCGCATCTGGGACGTGGCGACGGGGAAAGTCCTGCATATCCTCAACGGCGCCGTGGACAAGGCGGCGGCGCGCCCTGCCGCCCAACCCGAAGACACCGCCGTCTCGCCCGACGGCAAGCTCGTCGCCACCCTGGAAAACGCCCATTCCGTCCGCGTCCGCGACATCGACGGGGGCAACGTGTTGGCGGAACTGGACGCCCCCGAAGCCGACATCTTCACCGCCATGGCCTTCAGCCCCCGGGGAGACCGGCTGGCCATGGCCAGCCGCGGCGGCTGGATCTGGCTTTGGGAGACGCGAACCTGGCAAAGCGTCGCCCAGTTCCACGGCCACGACGGGCCGGTGGCCGACCTCGGCTTTCGCGGCGACGGCCTGCTGATGGCCACCGCCGGCGAGGATCGCCGCCTGCGCCTTTGGGACGCGTCCACCGGAGAGGCCAAGGGCAAGCCGTTCCTGCACGACACCGCGCTGACCCGGGTGGAATTCAGCGCGGACGGCAAAACCCTCATCGGCTGGACCGGCCGCCACGAAATTGGCTCCTGGAACATCGAAACCGGCGCGTTGCTCGGCCTGGTCTGCACCGACTGCGCGCCGCTAGGCGGACACAGCAAGCGCGTCACCTGGGCGGAGTTCAGCCCCGACGGCCAGGAGGTCATCAGCGCCAGCCGCGACGGCACGGCCAGGGTTTGGAACGCCGCCACCGGGCAAGTCATCGCCGTCCTGGACCACCAAGGCCCGCTGGTGGGGGTCAGATACAGCCTGGACGGCCAGCAGGTTTTGACCGTCAGCCAAGATTACACGGCGAAACTGTGGCGGCGCGCCGGGAAGTCCTTCGACCTGCGGTTCACCCTGGAAGGCCACGGGGACGAGCTGACCTCCGGCGAATTCAGCGCCGACGGCCGCTACATCGCCACGGCGAGCCTGGACAACACGGCCAGAGTCTGGGACGCCGCCACCGGAAAGACCGCCCATGTGCGGGCCTTCCACCGCGACTGGGTCAACAGCGTGGAATTCAGCCCCGACGGCCGCTTGCTGGTCACTGGCAGCGTGGACGGCAACGCCGCCGTCTGGGATTTGCGGGACGGCTCGCTTAAACTGGAATTGCGCGGCCACAGCCACGCCATCCGGCGGGCCAGGTTCAACGAAGACGGCACCCAGGTGGTCACCAGCAGCCGCGACGGCACCCTGCGTATTTGGGATTTGCAGGACATCGAAGACAATAAAGTCTGCCCGGAATGCAGCGGCTCCATCGAGGAAGTCTGCAAGCAGGCCAAAAGCCGCGCCCACACCGCCTTCACCGCCGACGAGCGGGAACGATACCACCTGCCCCAACTGCTACGCCTGCTCAATTTCCGCTGCTCCGGATAAACAGCCGCGGGCCATTGTCCCGCCCAAGGCATTTCAGATTGACAGGAAGACGACGATGAACAACCCAGCCCGGCGTTTACGCAACCCCCTCATCGGCCTCGCGCTGCTGGCTTCGGCCTTTTCCTCCTCCGCCTGGGGCTGGGGGGCGGGCGGGCACATGATGGCCGCCTACATCGCCCAGCAGCGGCTGAACCCCCACGCCAGGCAAGAGGCGGCAAAACTCCTGGCCGTCCCGCTGAGCCCGGCCGGCGCCTGGGAGAAAAGCCAGGACTTTGTCAGCGCCTCGGTGTGGGCCGACGAGGTCAAACACCTGCCCGAGTATGCGTTTTCCGCGCCTATGCATTACATCGACCAACTCTTCAGCCCCGACCATACCCCCCTGCCGGATCGGCCGGCGGAAACCAACATCGTCCACGCCTTGGAAGACTACGTGGCGGCGCTGAAAACCGCCGCCGACCCGGTCAAGCGCGCCCAGGCGCTGCGCTTCGTCATCCATTTCGTCGGCGACATCCACCAGCCGCTGCATTGCGCCTCGCGGGCCACCCGAAACAAACCCGGCGGCGACCAAGGCGGCAACGCGTTCGACATCATCGACCGCGACGACGCCGGCCATGCCAGAAAAATCAAGCTGCACAGCTATTGGGACGGCGGCATCGGATCTTTCCCCAAAATGGGGCCTAACTTCGCGCCGCCGCCGCTGGCGCAAATCCCGCTGGCCGCCAACAAGGCAAGCGCGGCCAACCCGGACACCGACCCGGGCTGGAAACACGGCGGCCCGTCCGGTTTCGCCGCCTGGGCCGAAGAAGGCGCGGCGCTGGCCCAGTCGGCCAGCTACCAGAGCATCGCCGAAAACCGCGAACCCAGCCAGGCCTACATCGTCAAATCCACCCGCCTGGTCAACCAGCGGGTCGCTTGGGCGGGTTATCGGCTGGCGGCGTTGTTGAACGGGATTTGGCCTTGAAAAAAACCGCTGATGCTGGACGGCTTGCCAGCCAGGCATCCAACAAAATCCTCGCCGAACATTGAAGGATGCCAGGCTTTTCACCCCCTAGCCCGCAACCACCGCTGCAACAGCGGCACGCGCAGCCGCCACGCCCCGCCTTCGGCCTCCTCCACCAGCAAACGCCGCCGCAAGCCGCGCCAAACGTCCTCGTCCTGCGGCGGCGGCTGGGTGTCGTGGCGGCGGAAGCCGTTGATATACGCCCATTCCGCCTCGCTCGCCTCGCCGCGCAGCAACTGCCGCAACACCGTGTCGCCCGCCGTCAGCGCCTTCGTGACCGCCTGCTCCAACAACGCCGCGTCGACCTCCGCCTGCTCGCGGTCGTTGCATAAATCCACGCAAGTCTCCGCCAACAACTGCACCAAATGCGGCCAGCCAGCCGCTTCCGCGTGGATGCGCTCGATGCCGCCCTCGCCCCAAAACCCCGGCGCGAAACGCGGACGCCTGGGGTCGTCGTCTTTCCACAGCCGCGAATGCCGCAGCGGCTCGGTCAGCAAGCGACGCGTCTCCGCCGGGCTGAACGGCGGGATTTCCACGGTGCGGGCGCTGATCAGATAAGACGGCCAAGGCGCGTGGGTCAACTCTTCGATACTGTGGCTACCAGCAAACACCCAGACGATGCGGCGGTGATACTGGATGGATTCGCGCAAAGTCGCCAGCAAGTCCTCGCCAAACACCCCCTCGCCCAACTTGCGATCCAGGTTTTCGTATTCGTCGATAGCCAGTAACAGACGGCGCTGATCTTTTTCCAACTGGGTATTGCACTCGGCCAGCCGCTTGAAAAAATCTTGCAGGCTGGGCGCTTCGACAACGGACAAACCGGCCTCCGGTACGGCCTTCGCCACCGCTTGCAGCAAGGTGCGCAGCAAATCGCTTTGCGAAGCGAAGGCGTCGGGATTCTGCATCGACACCACGGCTATGCGTGTTGAGACTGGCAGGAAACCCTCCAGATTGCGCAGCAGCGTGGATTTGCCCATGCGCCGCCGGGCATACAAGATTAGGCCGGGGCAACCGGTAGCCAAAGTCAATTGCCGGTCGATTTCGCTTAAGGCCGTCTCGCGGAGAATGAAAGCTTCCTGGCTACTATCCACCGGATCACCGGCGCGGAATACTTGAGGCGCGGGTTCGCGGTTGAGAATATCGCGCACTTGGCGATACTGCTGTTCGGCGATAGCCAGCCAGTTAGCCGCAGCTTGGCGGAATTCACTGCCCAGAGGTTCAGGATAACCGCTAACCTGGGCTTGGAAAATCGTGATTGTCTTCCGCAGCAAATCCGCCGTGGGTTCGCGCAAGAATGCTCGATCCAGGGTATCCAGACGTCCTTGTAGCTGGGCGATTTCGGCTACCGCTTCCCGCACATCTTTTGTTTTAACAAGAAAACTTTTGTCGCCTTCGGGCAAACGGGCGACGATTTCATCCAAGTGAGATAAACGGGTTTCCTTGGCGGCTTCACGGGCGACAATTCGGCACAATGCTTGCAAAGCGTTTTTACGCTGGCTAGGATAATGGTCGATCAGCCGGTTGATTTCACGCCGTCCGGCTTCCTGTTCAATTTCGACATAGCCAGTTAATAAGCGATCCAAACGAGGAAATGGCAAAGAGCATAGATCATCCCAGGCAACCGGGTGATAGGGATACCATTGCGGTTTGAGTCGGGGGAAAACAAAAATATAATGAACTGGAATATAGTAAGCGCGTAACAAGGAAATCTCAAAGACAATCCCGAAGGAGGTTCCGACGACAATCCCGTCTATAATCCATAAGGCAACCCCTGCAGCAACCCCTAAAGCAACCCCGAAGGCAACCTCGAAGGCAATCCAGTCTATAGTCCGGAAGACAAGCCTGAAGGCAAGCCCGAAGGCAACCCCGCCGACAATCCCGAAGGTAATCCCGCCGACAATCCCGCCGACAATCCCGCCGGCAATTCCGACAGCAATTCCGACGGCAATTCCGACGGCAAGCCCAAAGTCAATCCCAAAGGCAATCCTGCGGAAAATCCCACCGATAATCCCGAAGGAAATCCCACAGAAAATCCCCAAGGCAATCCCAACGGCAATCCCACGAGCCAGCCAATATCCATGGCTTAACATCAACGGTAGCCATTCGGTCGGCATGGGGTTCCTCATTTCCAAACCCAAAACCCCAAATAACAACCAACGGCCTAGCAGGCTAATCAATACACAATAAAGCAGCGCATGAAGATACAGCAATACTCCAGCCGATAGTGCGCAACGCCATTTCATTCCTGCCAAAGCATCGTGAACCTGCTGCGGTCGCCGATACAACAACCCCAACCACCACAGTGCCGAGCGATGATGTCGCCAACTTAAGCCGATTTGATCCAGCGGCACAGGTGTCATGGCTTGCCTCTCCGCTCAACCGTCACACTCGTTCCCAAGCTCCGCTTGGGAAGGCGGTCTTGGAAGCTCAGCTTCGCGTTCTGGCATCGGGAAGCTGAGCTTCCCAAGCCGGATTCCCAACCTGGAGGTTGGGAACCAGCATAAATCTGATACAGTGGTAAAGGCGTCACGGATGCCCCCTCAGTTCAACCGTCTTAATATCAATCTCGGAAAGCGGATGGTTCTTCGGCAACAATGCGCCGAATGCGGTGTGCGATTGCACCAGCAGCGTCAATTTACGCCCGTTTTCCATGACCAAATACCTCAGCGCGGCGAATAAATCCACATCGTAATAATCCATATACGGCACCACGTCGAAACGGGTCAGCGCGACTTGTGAAACCGGGCGGGCATTCAAAACTTTTTTGAATCCAGCCAAATCGTGAGGTTTGTCTGGCAGCGCCACACGCTCGCCCAAAGTCCGAAGTATCGTCGTTAATAAACCTTCACGCGACATGGTGTCAGGGTCTTCCAGATTGACTTCGGCCAGACCGGGCAAAAAATCCTTGGCGATATGCGCCAATAAACCATTCCAATTCACCCCTTTCTGCGTCACCAAATTCACCGACTGCCTACGATTCAACAAGCGCACAATCTCATCCCGCGCCGCCAGCCAATCCGGCGCGCCCGCTCCCAAACCCTCCGCGCCACATTCCCGCAGCAGCGCGTCCCAAGGCTCGGGCCGGGTGTCGTTTTTCAGGTCGGCATACAGCGGCGGATTCCAGCCAGCAAAGGCTTCCGGCAAGACGCAGTCGGCCCGCAACACCGGCAGCAGCAAACCTTCGGTAAAGTCCGGGTCGAGTTTCAGCGCCCGTTCCATTTCATGCTGGCAATATTCACTGCCAAGATATTCCGGGGACAAAACCAGCAAATGCCGCTCCGCGCTGTCCTGCAAAGCATCCATCTGGCCGACCACGGCCTGGCCGATCTTGAAGCGTTCCCGGTCGATCAATACATCCGCACCACCCGCCTCCAGGCACGGCACCAGCCGCTTGCAAACCCAATCGGCTTGCTGATGGCTATAGCTGATGAAAACACGCATGACTTCTCCTGTGATTGAGCGTTGCCTTCCCCAATGCAGTAAAATTTAACTCTGAAAGGGGCATAAACTATAGGGTACCTCGAAAAACCTTTTCCGTTCATGCTTCGACAAGCTCAGCACGAACGGAAAAGGTTGATTTTAAAAGCTCCGTTCGCCCTGAGCCCTTCGACTACGCTCAGGAGAGCCTTGTCGAAGGGGGGACGGAAAATCCCACCTTATGAGAGTTAAGCCGTTCATGGTTCGACAAGCTCACCACGAACGGCTTAACCTAATGATTATACGACTACTCGGCTCGACTCCTCGGACGCCACCGGCAACACAATCTCAAACCAAGCCCCGCCTTCCGCCCGGTTGCCGCCTTTGATGCTGCCGCCGAAGCGTCCCACCTGGTGTTTGCAATGCACCAGGCCCAGCCCGGTGCCGTAGTCTTTGGTGCTTTTGAAGGGTTGGAACAACTCGTCGGGCTGGCTGATGCCCGGCCCGTCGTCTTCGAGGCGGATCTTGACCTGCTCGCCCTCAGGCCTGGCCTCCAGGACGATGGCCCCGCCCTGGCCTTCGTCGCGGATGGCTTCGGCGCTGTTGCGCAGCAGATTCAGCAACACCATTTCCAAGGCCGCCGGGCTGGCCATGACATGCAAATCCGCGCCGCCTTTGGCGGCCAGGGTGATGTCGTGGAACCGCGAATCCACCCGGGCCAACGCGGCGACGCTGCGGAACACTTCGCCGACGGCCACGCTGCGGCGTTGCCGGTCGCCTTGGCCGGCGACTTGTCCACGAATCTCTTCCAGGAAATCGCTGGCGCGCCGGGCCTGTTGGAAGGCGACGGGCAAGTCCCTAGCCAAGATCTCCGCCGGCAAATCGTCGCGGTTCAGCCGCACCAGCAGGCTTTCCAGGCAACCGGAGATGGCGGTCAAGGGTTGCGCCAGCTCATGGGCGATGAAGGCGACATCTTCCCCGCGTTGCCGCAAGCCCAGTTGATGCCCGCGGTCTTGCAAGCTCCTTTCATCGCGTTGACGCGACAGCCGGTACAAGGCCCAAGCCAGCGCGCTGCCCAACGTGAAAAACACCACGCCGGGCCATTCGGCGTTCCAGGCTTGCTTCGGGGCGGACAGCACGACGTGCAAGCGGAAGGTGTAAAAGGCGAAATTGTTGTCCTTCGACCAAGGCCCGCTGTCCTCGGCCCGCGCCTGCTTGATGAAAATCTGCGGTTCTTCGTGTTCTTTTTTGTGTTCCATGTCTTCCAGGCTGGAACTGGTCGGGCCGTAGGCGTCGATCCTGATGCCCATCTGCTGGTCTATCGCCGCCTTGAACAGATGGGCAAACAATTTCTCCACGTCGAATGTCGCCTCCAACGCGCCGGCGCACACGGCTTGCGGCCGGTTCCGCGCAGGCTTGGCCGTCCCTGGCAGGGGCAAATGCCAGGTCAGGGAAGTGGGCGCGGGCCGTTTGATGTTGCTCCATTTCTTGCACAGGAATGAATCCAGCGGGAAAGGGCCGGCTTTCCATTGGATGCCGCCGAGTTGGCCGGGTTTGGTTTGCAGCCTGTCCAGATACCCTTGGCGGCCTTCCTTTGTTATGATTCCAGGTGTTTGAAACGTGTCGTAGGCGACATCCATCATTTCCTGGTAATCGACCAGATTTTTTTCGACGCCGGCAAAAATCTCGTTCGCCTGGGCATGGAAATCGGCCAGCGGCCTCACCCGCAGATACTGGTCAAGCGCGGCCCCGCCGACTAATGCCAGCGTCCAGCCACCCGCCAATAGAATCCTGGAAAAAAGAGGAGACGAATAGTGGAGATTCAGCATAAGTGCGTTCCTAAAAAGAAGCTCCACATCGCTTTGGTCGATGACAATGAAGGCATCTATTTCGCCGTGCGCGGGCTATTGGAGGCTGAAGGCGGGCATCGGGTGGCCTATTTTGAATCTCCGGAAATGTTTCTCGACTCGGCCAGCCCCGAAGATTTCGACTGCATTCTACTCGATTATATGTTCAACGGGGGGATGGACGGGATGGACTTGCTTAGGCAGCTTGCCAAACTCCGCTCCGCCACCCCGGTCGTCATGGTGACCTCACGGGAAAAAGCCGACCTGCCGAACGCGTTCGACATGCGCGACCTGGGCGCGAAGGCGCTGCTGATGAAGCCTTTTGTCGGCTCGCAATTGTGGGAGGCTTTGCGCAAAGCCATGTTGCCGACGGCTGTGCCAGCCGAAACAACCCTGCCGCGGCATTGGGAAACCCTGGATTTGGAGGATCTGGATCCGAAAGAACTGGGCAAAGACGAGCGCGCCGGCCTGCTGCTCCGCGCCCAGAAGCGGCTGAATGCCGACGAGTTTGGCAAGCTGGCAAGCCTGACCTTGACGGAAACCCGAGTCTTCCTGCTTAGATCGCAGCATGACAAGACCGACAAGGAATTGGCCGACATACTCGGAATAAAAACCTCCACTTGGCAAACGCATATTGAAAACGCCGCCAATAAACTGGGCACGCGCTCGGTGTTGCAGTGGCGCATCCTGTTTGACAAACTCAAGTAGGCGGGAAGATTGAATCGCCCCACTGTTTCTCCGCATATCTGCGGAGCGGCTCCGCTGCCAACGCCCTGCCCCGCGCCCGAAACATCCGCCGCCTCCCGGCTTTCGATTTTTCCGTCCGTAAAACTGCCTAGACAATCCCCCTAATTTTCCGCATGGCGCTGCGCGCCTGATTCCACTATTCTGGCTCCACGGCTGCCACAGCGGATTCCGCCCGATACTGTCCAGTGACGCGGTTCATGGCGGGCTATTCGGCTTGGGCTCGGGAGAGCCCTGTCGAGGCATGGGCACTTTATGACCAACAAGCCGGGATTTCCCACCCACCCTTCGACAGGCGTTAGACGAATGGAAAATCCTTTATTTGATCGAGGGTTGCGATGAACCTAAAAACAGCAGTTGAGCGATTCAAAATCCCGTTCGCCCTGAGCCTGTCGAAGGGTGAACGGGATTTTGAATCGCACCCAATGGGTGAACGCAGAAAAAACCGTTCATGCTTCGACAAGCTCAGCACGAACGGTTTTTTCTGCGTTCTAACTGCCGTTTTTAGGATGAAGCGTTTTCCAGCCACCTGCTTAGCGGCTTTGGCAATGGCGGCGGGTGCGGCCCAGGCCGCTCCCGCCGAAAAAGCGGCGCCGGCCATTTTCATGGTGCTGGAGCAAGGCTCGCGCAGCGGCGTCAGCATCCAGCAATTCGGCACGATCCGGGACAAGGCGTCGCTGCGCGCCTTGTGGCAGCAGCACGGCAAAGGCGCGTCGCCGCCTCAGGCCATGCCCGAGGTGGATTTTTCCAAGGAAATGGTCGTCGCGGCGTTCGCCGGGCAGAAAAGCACCGGAGGCTATCAATTGAACCTCACCGGGCTCAACCGGCGCGGCGGCCAACTGTCCATCAGTTTTTCGCTGACCCAGCCCGGCCCGGACTGCATTGTCACGCAGGCGTTGACGCAGCCCTATGTCATTGTGAAGATCGCGCAGTCGAACAAGCCGGTAAATTTCCAACTGGCGGCTAGAACCTTCTCCTGCGTGACGGGGAACCTTTTGTAACACGCCCTTAGGCGGCGCGGCGGCTATCTCCCTTACAAAAAAAGCCCGGCAAGTTTGAAAAACTGGCCGGGCCTTGGGGTTTGTTAAGGGGGACGGCGGTTAAGCGCCCGCGGCCTTGGGCAGCGTGAACACGCCCACCGCTTGCACGAGTTCCTCGGAAAAGCCCACCAACTGGTCGGTTTGCACGCCTTGCGCCTGCAATTGCTCGTAGGTTTGCTCCGTGCTTTTTTGGATGTGCAGGGCGCGTTCGCGCAGTTGCATGGACGTGTGCGCCTGGGCGGTGGAGCCGTCGGCGATGCGGCGCACCAGTTGCACCAGGTTGGCCGTGGTGTCGCGGGTCTCGCGCATTTCGCTGCCGGCCTGCTGGGCGAGGACGGTTCCGCGCACCACTTGGCTGATGGCGTCGTTCATCGTGGTCACGGTGTCGGCGGTTTCCAGCTGGATGTTGTTGACCAGCGCGGAGATTTTCAAGGTGGCCTCGCGGGCGTTTTCGGCCAGCTTTTGAACTTCGTTGGCGACCACCGCGAAACCGCGGCCGGCTTCACCGGCCGAGGCGGCGTGCATGGAGGCGTTGACGGCGAGGATGTGGGTGCGCTCGGCGATGCCGTTGATGATGTTGACCACGCCGCCGATTTCCTGCGAGCGCTCGCCCAGCCGCTTGATGCGCTTTTCCGTCTCGCGGATGGTGTCGCGGATGGTGGTGATGCCTTCGACGGTGCCCAACACGGTCTCTTGCGCCTTGTCGGTGTTGTTGATGGCTTGCTCGGCGGCCTGGTTGCAGGAGAGCGCGAGCTTGGCGATGCCTTGCATGACTTCGGACGCCTGGCTCAGTTCGGCGGCGGCCTGTTCGACCTCGCGTTTTTCTTCCGAGGCCACGTCGATGACGTTGTCGGACTGGGATTTGACCTGGCGGGAAACCTGGGCGACGTTGCTGGCGATGGACACCACGCGGATCAACACGCCGGAGGTTTCTTGGGTGAGCAGGTTGAGCGCGTCCGCCACCAAGCCGGTGATGTCCTCGGCCACCGGCACTTTGACCGTGAGGTCCTTGTCGGCCAGCTTCGCCACCGCCTGCATCAGTTCGATCACCGAGTTGTTGAGCTGTTCGTTTTCATGCTGGATCTTGGTGCTGACCGCTTCGCGCTGGTCCACCATCAGGTCGAACTGGCGGGCCAGCACGCCGATTTCGTCGAACGTGTACAGGTTGGCGCGCACCGTGCTGTCGCCCATGGCCAGTTTGTCCATGACGTCCACCAAGTGGGTGACGGGGCCGGTGATGCCTCGGGTGATGGCTATGGAGAACAAGGTGCCCAACAAGAACAGCGCCAGCAGGCTGAAGCTCACGACAAGCTGGGTGTTGCGCAAGCCGGTCACGCGGCCATGCAACTCGTCCGACAGCAAACCCAGCGTCATGTTGTTCAGGTCGAACGCGGTGTCGATCAGCTTCGTCATAGCGTTGAAATACTCGAGGCGTGGGTAGCTCAGCATTTGCGGCGCATTGATGATTTCCTTGTTGACGATGTTCATCACATCGTCATATTCCTTGTTCAAGATGTTCAGCATCGGTTCGAGCTTGGTTTTGATGTCTGGGCGAGCTCCGAATATTTTGGGGTAGTCGCTCATGATGCGGTCTTCCAAGTGGTAGTCCGCCGTGTCGGTCAGCGCCGACAGACGCAGCCGGTCTTCCAAACTGGCCTGTTTTTGCGTCAACAAGCCGCCGCCTTCGGCGCGCAGCTTGCCTAGCGCCTCGGTCAAGGCCGGGGTCGCATACATCGAGGCACGCACCATCCAGTAAGTCTCGAACTTGGAGTCCAGCGACATGCCGTAAAAGTCGGCCATTCTGTTCACGGCCTTGTTGAAATAGTCTTTGATCAGCGCGGAGTGGGCTTTGATGCTCTGCGGGCGATCCAGTTGTTTGGCGGCAACCTGTTTCTCAAGTTCTTTCCATTTTTGCACGCCGGTGTCCCATATTCCCCAGACAGGGGTGCCCTCGGCGAAGTCCCTTTTGATGAAGGCGTCCATCGCCGCGATGGCATCGGCAATTTCCTTTTCGTTGGCGATGCGGTCGTCGATGATGTCGTTGTCGCCGCTCAGGAACAGCGAGGACATGCCGCGATGCCGCTGGGCCAACTGCACGATTCTGAGCATCTGGATCACCGGCTTAATGCCCGAGTCTTCAAGCTGGGCCTTCGTGATATCCGCTTGCGACTCGATGAAATAGAAGCTGAACGGGATGGCCGTCAGCGTGATGGCGATCACGCCCAAGATAAGGAATTTCCGCGCCAGCGGAATCCGCCCGAGTAAGTCTTGAAAAAATTGTTTCATGGTTTTTTATCCTTAATATTTGGCTTTTATTGGTACCCAAAGAAACATCTACCGTCACGCGGGAAACCGCTTGCCGGCCTGCGGATCAGGCTTGCGCCAGCTCCGCGGGGGATGGCAAGATCAGGCTGTTGATCTTGTCCAGCAAGTCGTCCTCGCGCACCGGCTTGGTCAGATAGAAATCGACGCCCGCCTCTTCCGCCAGCTTGCGGTGGCGCTGCGTCGTCCGGGAAGTAATCATGATGACGGGCAAGGTCTTGCCATACGGCTGGGCGCGGATGTGCGCGGCCAGTTCGATGCCGTTCATGCGGGGCATTTCCAGGTCGGTGAGGACGATGGCGGGTTTGGCATGCGCCAGCAACTCCGCCGCCTCGACGCCGTCGTGCGCCGTGCGCACCCTGAAGCCCGCGTCCACCAGCAGTTGCTCCAGCGCGCGGCGGTTGCTCAGCGAGTCGTCGACGACCAACACGGTGGGCGCCTCCGAAACCGCCTCCGCCTCCTCCAGCGCGGCCAAGCCGGCTTCTTGCGCGGCGCGGGTCGGCGCCCGCAGCAGCTCGGGCACGTCGACCACCGGCGTCACCGCGCCGTCGCCCAGGATGGTCGCGCCGATGATGCCAGGAATTTTCGCCAGGTAGTAACCTAAATTTTTGATGACGACGTCCCGGCTGTCGGTGATCGCGTCGACCAGCACCGCGACCACCTGGTCTTCATTTTGCACCAGCAAAATGGCCCCGTGCGGGCGCTGCTCGCGCCGATGCTCGGGGACGTGCAACAGATTGCCCAGTTTGACCACCGGATAGACCGTGCCTTCAAGCAACAGCTTGGGCTCGCCGTCCAACGCCAGCACTTCGCCCACACTGGAATAAAACACTTGGTTGAGCCCTTTGCTGCTAATCACCACCCGGTATTGGCCGACATAGGCCAGCAAGGCGTGCGAGCGGCTCATCGGCAGCGGCACGCGCATTTCGACCGTCAAGCCGCGTCCCGACACGGAGCGCAAGGCCAGCGAGCCGCCCATGCCGACCACCTGGGCGCGAACCACGTCCATGCCGACGCCGCGCCCGGAGGTCTGGGTGGATTGCGCGCGGGTGGAAAAGTTGGGGCGCAAGATCAGGCGTTGCAATTCCTCCGCTGAGACATCCTGCCCCGGCTGCAGCAGGCCGCGCTTTTCGGCCGCCGCGCGGATCGCGCCGAAGTCCAGGCCGCGCCCGTCGTCGCGGCAATGCACCAAGATGTTGTTGCCTTCGCCCTCAAAATCAAAGGCGATCTGGCCGCGCGGCGTCTTCCCCTGGGCGTTCCGCTCCTCTTCGCTTTCGATGCCGTGGTCGACCGCGTTGCGCAACAGGTGCATCAGCGGATCGACAAGCGTGTTGAGCGTGTCGCCGTCAATCAGCAACTGCCCTCCGCGGAGGGTCAAATCGGCCTGCTTGCCAGTCAGGCGGCAGGTCTGGCGCAGGCTTCTTTGCAGCCGCGGGCCTATCGAGGCGATGGGCACCAGTTTCGTCTGCATCACCGCGCCCTGGGTGTCGATCACCAGGCTTTGCTGGTATTCCAAGACTTCATCCATGAAATCCATTTCCCGCCTGGCGTCCAGGCTGATTTCGCGGGCGTCGACCGCCGCCTCGACCATGCGCCGGCTGGCGGTGTGCAATTCATTGTATTGGTCCATTTCCAGGGCGTCGAAGTCTTGCTCGACGCCGCCGCGGGCACGCCCGGACAAGTCCCTGAGGTCGATCAGCGTGTCCAGTTCCGCGCCCAGTTGCCGCAACAGCTCAAACTGGGTTTGCATGCCCTGAAGGTGGGCTTTGATCCGGCGCAGGCGCTCTTGGGCCTGGCCATTGAGGATGATGCTTTCACCGGTAATCCGGAACAGATTTTCGATCAGCTCGGTGCCCACCCGCACCATGGTCGCCTGGGGCTGCGCCGGGGCCGCTTCGGCACGGGCCGGTCCGCCTTCCTCTTGCTGTCCGTCGCCCGGCGGCGGAGCCGGCTCGTCCTGTCCGGGAAGCCCTTCGCGGTCGATCCGGTTGGCCCAGTCCAGCACTGTTTGCAGCACCGCTTGGGCGTCGGTCGGGGCTTCGCCCTGCCCCAGCAAGGCGTCGGTCATGCTTTCCAAGCAGTCGGTGGCGTCAACGAGGGTGTTCAGCAAGGCGGGGCCGGGCAGTTTGCGCTCTTTGGCGCAGACCAGCAAAATGTCTTCGAGGTGGTGCGTCAACACCGCGACGCCTTTGATGCCCACGGTGTTGGCGGAGCCCTTGAGGATGTGCGCAAGGCGTTGGGCCAGTTCGATGTCCTGGAGGCTGCCCTCGGATTGCAGCCGCTGCACCGATTCGGAAAATTGCTGGGTGTAGGTCGGCAGTTCCTGCAGCAGGATGTCGAGCAACTCCCGGTTCACGTCGTCGGGAAGCCGCAAGGAAACATCCGCCGCAGTGGCGACTTGTTCGCGGACAGGCTCGTCCTTGCTCCACTCGCTGGCGTCCACCCCCCGCAGTTGCTCCAACAACGCCGCGCCGTCTTCGGCCGACAGCGGCAACGGCCACTGCGGCCGCTGAAGCTGGGCCAGCAGGTTCAGGCCTGCGTCGCTGTCATTGAACGCCACCAAATAGCGCTTGACCTCGGCCAGCCATTCGGCCAGCAGATCCAAGTGGACGGCCGTGAGAGCGGGCGATTGCGAGAGGAGTTGCCGGATATTGGCATCGACCCACTGGCTCATCCGCGACAGTCCGGCAAAACCCACCGTCTCCGCCGCGCTGGCGAAACGCTCCAGATGCTCCTGCGTCTCCTGCGAATCCTCCTCCGCCGACAGCGGATCGTCCAGCGCGACGGCTTGCAGCTTGGCGCTGACTATGTCCGCTTGCATCAGCAACAATTCGACGAGTTCCCTGGCTTTGCGCGGCAGGGACTGCAAGCGCGCCTGCGCGTCGTCGGGCGCCGCCTCTTGCGGTTCAAAGCCGTGGCCGGCGTCCTCCTCCGGCAACGCCGGCACTTCATCCGGCACAGCCTGCGGCGGCACTTCCGCGCGCTTTTCGGCATCGTCCAGGAGCATCGCCTCGATGAAGGCGAATTCCTCGTCGGCCAGCGGGAGTTCGAGCGTTGGATGGCGGAGAAAGCGGACGATTTCCGCCGTGGCTGAAAGCGGATTTTGACGGTAAGCATTGACCAAAGTTGGCCACGCGTCGAGCAGACAGGCGACTTCGGCGTCCAGGGTGGACGCGCGGTCTTTCCTCTCGCCCAGCGCCTCCACCAGCAGCAGGCAAGCGTCCTGCAAGCCTTGCAACCCGTCAAGCCCGGCCTGCTCGGCCAAGCTTTCGATGGCCATCAGATAATCCGCCGCGGCGGGCCGGGCAAGCCCATTCCCCTGCGGGCCGGGGCTCTCCTCTTGGGGGGAATCGGCTTCGCCAGGCCCAGGCTGCGCTTCCACGCACTTCCCGGCGTCCTCAAGGAGCATCGCTTCGACTAAGGCGAACTCTTCGTCTGACAACGGGAGCTTCAAGCTTGGATGGCGTAGACAACGGACGATTCCCGCCGTGGCCGCCAGCGGCCTTTGGCGGTAGGATTCAACCAAAGCCGGCCAGGCGTCGAGCAAGTCGGCAACCTCGGCCTCCAAGGAGGCCGCCTGGTCTTTCCACTCGCCCAGCGCGTCCACCAGCAACAGGCAAGCGTCTTGCAGGCCTTGCAGCCCGTCAAGTCCGGCCTGGTCGGCCAGGCTCTCGATAGTCGCTAGATAATTCGCCGCCTGTGGGCCTGATGTGTCCCGTTCATGCAAAGAATTCTCGGTCATGATGCCGCCACTTTATTATTATGGTAAGCCCGCCGGTCGTCGTGCGGGCCAGTTCCGCCGCGAAGCCGCCCCTATCGCAACGCGATTTGACCGCCCAGCGCCTTGAAAAATTCGCCGAATAGCACCCTGAGCCAGGCTTGGCCCTGATACAGATACCCCCAAGGGACATGGGGTGCCAATACGGCGGGTAGGGCGGGCATTTGCTTGAGCGGTTCGCGGGCGGGGCCATGCACTTCCGGCAGGCCGTCAATCCACAGCGCCACGGCTTTTTCGCCTTTGTCGATGGTAAATAGGCGGCGTTTTTTGTGGTCGGCGATTTCCTCGCCAAGCAAGCGGTGCAAGTCGATGACCGGGATCAAATTGCCGCGCAAGTTGAACAGTCCGCCAAACCAGGCTTGCGTGTTGGGCAGCGGATTGACCTGCACCTGCTCGATCACCTCGCAATAGAGGTCGGCAGGCACCAAAAAGCCCAGGCTGCCCACGCGAAAACCGAAGAAAGTCCCCGCATCAACGGGCGACATGCCCGCCTTGCCTAGGCGGGCGGGTTCAGAAAGGTTTGATTCCATCGCTGGCAATTCTCCATCGAGAAGCGGGAAGCCAGCCTAAAGCGCGGCCAGCTTTTCGCGGACTTCCTTCGCATCGTAAGGCTTGCCGATGAGATCTTTGGCGCCTTGCATTTGCGCCCAGGCACGGTCGGCTTTTTGTTGCTTCGAACTGACAAAAATCACCGGGATGTGCTTGGTCGCGGGGTCGTCCCGCAATTTGCGGCAAGCGGCAAAACCGTCCATGCCGGGCATCACGATATCCAGGAAAATGACATCGGGCTTTTCCGATAAGGCTTTTTTTACCGCTTCCTCACCGCTGGTGGCGGTCACCAAGATGCAGTTGGTGCCTTCCAGGGCGGCTCTTAAGTTCTCCAGGTCGGCTTTCGCATCGTCGCAGATAAGTATTTTCTGAATGGCCATGGTCTTTTTCTTCTAGTCAGTGAAAACGTTGTGGTAACGGCCCAGCGTGGCAAAGTCAGTTTGGAGATTTACTGCCAGGCTGGAAATTTTCCAACCAAGCCAACACTCGGCGGCTGAGTTTTTGGAACGCTTCCTGCTGCACGGGTTTTGTCAAGTAGGTGGTGCACCCGGCGATCACACCCTTCACCTCGTCCAGAGGCGAACTTTTGCCCGACACCATAATGATAGGCGTTTTTTTGTATTGCGGCATTTTACGCAATTGAGAACAAGTCTCATAACCGTCTATTCCAGGCATCATGACATCCAGGAAGATTAAATCGTATCTTATGGCCCGCGCCTTCTCAAGGGCGGTTTCTCCATCGTCGGCAAAATCAATCGTCGTGATTTGCTCCAGCGTGGACAAATTCATTTCCAGCGACTTTTGTATCGACACGCTGTCGTCCACCACCAGCGCGCGGAAGCCAGCCGCAAGCTCCGCAGAGGGCGCTACGACAGCAGGAGGCGGTTTTGGACTTTCCAGGACTGGCTCGGTGGCCGGCGGACTATCAGCGGCGGCGGGCGGACTAGACACGGGAGGCGCGGCGGGCGACTCCGGCAAGGGAATCTTGTCGAGAACGCCCAAAACCCTCGCGGCGATCAACATGCCGCGCAAGTGATAGGCAGGGGCTTCGTTCAGCGAGCCCCGGCTCACCGCCACCACCGGAATGCCCGGCGTGCCGCCCAGCAGGATGTCCTTCTCCCGTAGCGCCGAGGGATTGTCGTAATTGACCAGAAGGACATCGGTGCGCGCACCGTTGGCTGGGTGGGCTAGAACATAGCCCCGCCCCCCCTGTGGGACAAGCTCGAAAATTTTCTTGAGCCTTTCCAAGTCCATCGCCTCAAAGCCCAAAGGCATGACATCCACCTGAGGCGCACCATCCAGCGGCAAGTCGTTAGCTCGCATACTCATAGCCTTTATCATAAATATCTTATAGCAATTGATTGGGTTGCAAACAATGGTTCCCCCCTTGGTTTTATACGATAAAATCCGGTCAAGCGGAGGGAAGCGAAAAAATCAAGCCGACATTGCGATGGCAAGCCTACCCGCGGCCAGCAGGCACCCTCGCTGATGAAATCCAATCGATCATCTTATCATTATAGCCCATGTCTTCGCCGCCCGACTTTTTGAACCAGCATCCTTGCGTAGGGTGGCAGCAATGGACATGCCAATGGTTTTTTGTTTGTTTTTCAACAGGTTATTGCATTGCCCCCAGTCTGGGCCTGCTCCTATATGATGCACGCCCAATACCTTTGCCCAAAAAACATGCCTAATCTTTGAAATTTTATTGTACGCCAAGCAAAGACTCCACACATTTTTCCCCTCACCACAGATCCCAACTATTGCTGTCGCCCGCGCCCGACAAGCCATGCTCAAGCGGGATGGCGGGAAATTTGATTGCTCTCATGGCTTGCCGCCGCCCATGTGGCGGAGTAAGCTACGCGTTTTCGTTTTTCACCCTTTACGCCTCCGCGAATTTACCTAGACCGACCGCCAAAAGCCGCCGCCCGCGGCGGATGGCCATGCCGCCCGCCGCGCCGCTGAAGCCGGAAGACTTGCCGGTCGAGCGCATCATTGCCTATCAAAGATAGGCCCGCCGGGGGCTTTATAATGAAACTATAAAACACAAAATACTGTATTTCGATGATCGCAGAGGGGAAACCATGAATAAAGGCCAAGCCACACCAACTATCGAAGCCGACGGCGGCGGCCACCCCAGCGTGACGCTAGAAGCAGGCGGATCTTGCTGGAAAATGGCGTTGGAAGCCGTCGGCGTGGGGATCTGGGATTGGCACGTCGCGGAAAATACCATGCGTCTTGAAGGCTGGAGGGATCTGCTCGGCTATGGCGAGGCTGCCGGGGCGGGCGAGGCCTTGGCGGATTGGGAATCCCTGGTCCACCCCGAAGACCTGGCCGGCTGCCAAACGACACTCCGGCGGCACCTGCAGGACGAGGCGCCACTTTATAAGCACGAATATCGCCTCCGCGCCGGTGACGGCAGCTACAAGTGGTTTCTGGCCCAAGGAAAAGCCCTGCGCGGCGCTCCGGAAGCCCCCCCCTTGCACATCGCCGGAACCCTCGTCGATATCACCGGCAGAAAGGAAGTGGAGCGCGCGCTGGAAGCCCAGCAATCCCATTACCGGGCCGTCGTCGAGACCGTCGTCGACGGGATTTTGGTGATTGACGCAGGCGGCGTCATCCAATCCATGAACCCCGCCGCCGAGCGCATTTTCGGCTACGCGTCCGAGGAACTCGTTGGCCGCAGCATCAACCTGCTGATGCCGGAGCCTTACCGTGGCAGCCATGACCAGAACATTCGGCGCTACCTGGAGACCGGCGAGGCCCATGTCATCGGCTATGGACGCGAAGTTGTCGGCCTGCGCAAAAACGGCGCGACGTTCCCGATCAGCCTGGCGGTCAGCGAGATGCGGATCGACGGCAACGCCTATTTCACCGGCATTGTCCGCGACATCACCACGCGGAAACGCTCGGAGGAGGCTTTGCTGATCGCCGCCTCGGTCTACCGGACTATGGGCGAGGCCGTCATTGTCACGGACGCCGACAACACCATTATCACGGTCAACGAGCCGTTCACCGAACTGACCGGCTACGAATTGCACGAGCTAATCGGCGAAAACCCCAAAATCCTGGCCAGCGGGCGGCAAGACAAGGCGTTCTATGAAAAGATGTGGCACGATTTGAAAACGCAGGGGCGCTGGCAGGGCGAAATATGGAACCGCCGCAAAAACGGCCAGGAATACCTTGAATTCCTGTCCATCAGCGTCATCTACGACGACAATGGCGACACGCTGCGCCATGTGGCCGTGTTCTCCGAAATCGAACAGCGACTGGCCTCTTGAGCAGCGGCGCAAGCCCGCGCTACCCTCCGCCATCCATAGAATCGCAATTCGAGCCTGGGTGGCGGGGTTTATCGGCGCCGTCAATAAAGCCAAAGACCAGCGCCACGACCAAAATCAACGCCGATTTCAAGCAGTCTTGGATAATGGGAAAAGGATTTTGGCAAGTCATTTTGCAGAGCGTCGTGGATGGACTACAACCCTAGCCATAGCTACTACCATGCCAACAGACAGACAGGGCGGAACGCCAGCCGCGGTAAGCCCGCGTCGGCAGCCATCGAACATGCGGAACGCGTTTTTGCCTCGCAAAACGCAAAGCGTTTTGCGAGGACTTTCTCAGTCGAAGGGATGGCGCAGAATAATCGTTTCGTTGCGGTCGGGGCCGGTCGACAGAATGTCCACCGGCACGCCCACCAACTCCTCGATGCGCCGGACGTAGGCTTTGGCGTTGGCGGGAAGGCTTTCGTAAGTCTTCGCGCCGGCGGTGGTTTCGGCCCAGCCCGGCAATTCCTCCATGACAGGCTCGCACAAAGCATACTTCTCCGCGCCGACCGGGACTGTGCCGACCAGCTTTCCGTCCACCCGGTAGGCGGTGCAGATGGCGATCTTCTCCAAACCGTCCAGCACGTCCAACTTGGTCAGGCAGATGCCTGACAGGCTGTTGAGGCGGGCGGACTTTCTCATCAGCACCGCGTCGAACCAGCCGCAACGCCGCGCCCGCCCGGTGGTGGCGCCGAACTCCACGCCCTTGCTGGACAAGTGCGCGCCGACCTCGTCCGCCAGCTCGGTGGGAAACGGCCCGTTGCCCACCCGGGTAGAATAGGCCTTAGTGATGCCTAGGACGTAATCGAAATCCAACAAGCCCACGCCGGTTCCGCAAGCAGCCCCGCCCGAGGTGGTGTTGGACGAGGTGACGAACGGATAGGTGCCGTGATCAATATCGAGCATCGCGCCTTGCGCCCCTTCAAACAAAATATTCTTGCCGGCGTCGCGCATGGCGTAGAGCAGTTCCGAGACATCCCCCAGCATCGGCGCGATCTGCTCGCCCAGCGCCAACATGTCGGCCAGGGTTTGCTCGTAATCCACCGCCTCCGCCTGGTAATACTGGGTCAGGGCGAAATTATGGTACTCCAGCAATTCCCGAAGCCGCTCGGCAAAGCCGGCCGGGTTGAGCAGATCACCGGCACGCAGACCGCGCCGGGCGACCTTGTCTTCGTAGGCCGGGCCGATGCCGCGGCCGGTGGTGCCGATGGCCTTGCTGCCACGGGCCTTTTCGCGCGCCATGTCCAGGCTGGCATGCACCGGCAGGATCAAGGCGCAAGCTTCGCTGATGAGCAGCCGGTCGCGCACCGGGACACCGGCCTGCTCCAGCACGCCGATTTCTTTCATCAACGCCTGCGGCGACAGCACGACGCCGTTGCCAATGTAGCATTGCTTGCCATTGTGCAGAATGCCGGAAGGGATCAGATGCAAGACGGTTTTCTTACCATCGATCACCAAGGTGTGGCCGGCGTTGTGCCCCCCTTGGAAACGGATGACCGCGTCAGCCCGCTCGGTCAGCAGATCGACCAGCTTGCCCTTCCCTTCATCGCCCCATTGGGTGCCGATGACCACTACGTTTTTACCCATTTTGTCGATTCCCTAAGTCAGTTTTGTTGTCTGATCATCATGCGGCCACCGGGACAAGCCCCCAGGAGCCACATTGTTGTAGCAATTCGTATCGGCAACCCATGGCCTGCGCCCCGCCGGCTTGCCCGGCCAGCTCGCGGATGACGCGCCAGCCCTCGGCGCGCAGGGAATCGACCTTCGCCGCCAAAGCCTCGTCGTCCGTGTCGGGGGCGAAAACCGTCCGCTCCATGAATGAGTCGGCCTGCCCCCCCGCCAGCCTCGCCAACACCTTCAAATCGGCGCTGAACCCCGTGGCGGGGCGCGCCCGGCCAAAGGCTTCGCCGATGCCGTCGTAACGGCCGCCCCGGGCCAGTTCGCGCCCGTAGCCTTCCTGCAAGGCGGCGAACACCACCCCGCGATGATAATGGTAGCCACGCAACTCCGCCAAGTCGAAATGGATCGGCAGGCTCGGGAAACGCTTGGCCAGCACCGAGGCGATGGCGTCCAGTTCGGCCAAGGCCCGCCCCACCCCCTCGTCCGCGCCCGCCAGTTGTCGGCGGGCCTCGGCAATGACGCAGGCGTCCCCGTGCAGCTCGACCAAGGCCGACAGCATCCGGGCCGAGCCTGGCTCCACCGGGTTGGCCGCGAAGAAGTCGCGCAGGTCGGGGGCGGCTTTTCTCTGCAGGATGTCGAACAGTTCGGCCTCCTGGGAACAGCTCAATCCGGCCTGGCCCGCCAGCCCGCGGTAGATTCCGACATGGCCGAGATCCAAGTGGACATTCTCCACGCCCGCGACGGCAAGCATCTCCAGCATCAGCCGGATCACTTCAAGATCGCTGGCGCAACCGGCATGGCCGTACAACTCGGCCCCCACCTGGAGGGGACTGCGGGTTTTTTCCAAGTGGTCGGCCTGCGTGTGCAGCACCGTGCCGAGATAACAGAACCGGGCGGGAATGTCGGCATGGCCGTTGCGGGCGTCGATCCGCGCCACCTGCGGGGTGATGTCGGCGCGCAGCCCCATCAGCCGACCGGTGGCCTGGTCGACAAGCTTGAAGGTGCGCAAGTCCAAGTCGTGGCCGGTGCCCACCAGTAAAGACTCGATGTATTCGATCATCGGCGTCATCACCTGGCGGTAGCCCCAGGACTCGAACAAATCCAAAACGTCCCGGCGCAGGATCTCCAGGCGGCCCGCCTCGGCGGGCAAGACCTCCTCTATCCCCTCAGGCAAAAGCCAGCGGTCTTCCGAAAACATAAGGGCCTACTTCGTCGATTTTTTGAAATACTGGAGAAACTCCGAATTCGGCTCCAGCACGATGGTGTCGCCGTCACGCTTGAATGCCTGCTTGTAAGCAGCCAGGCTCCGGTAAAAAGCGAAGAAGTCCTTGTCTTTGCCATAGGCCTGGGCATAGATTTCGGCGGCGGTCGCGTCGCCCTCGCCACGCGTGATTTCGGCGTCGCGGTAGGCGTTGCCCAGCGTCACCTCATGCTGGCGGTCGGCGCCGGCGCGGATGCCCTCGGCCATTTCGGCGCCCCGGGCGCGGAACTCGCGGGCTTTGCCGGCGCGTTCGCTCTGCATGCGGCGGAACACCGAATCGCTGACCTCTTTGGGCAGGTCGATCCGAATAATCCGGATATCGACGATCTCAATGCCCAGCCCCTTGCCGACATCCTTGCCGCCCTCCTTCGCTTTCCGGCCGGCGCTCTCTTCGACTGGCGGCTTGCCGTCCCCTTCGGCACGCGGGACGGAGCCTTCCGCCCGGGGGCTGTCGCCCTCCTCCACACGCTGGTTGACGATGTTGATGACATCATCGCGGATCTGGGCGCGATCCGTGGAAACCACCTGCTTGATCGTCCGCGTGCTGAATTCGTTGCGCAAGGCCGGCTGGACAATCTGGTCGAGCCTTGCGTTGGCCTGCGTCACGTCGCCGGAGACCGAGGTGTAGAATTTCGCCACATCCTTGATCCGCCATTTCACGAAATAATCGACGTTGACGTTTTTCTTTTCCGACGTCATGAACAGCGCGGGCGTCGAATCCAAAGTCAGCAGGCGCGCGTCGAACTTCTTCACGTTGTTGATGAAAGGAATCTGGAAATGCAAGCCGGGCTTGAAGTCGGTCTCGACGATTTCCCCCAGGCGGAACTTGATGGCCTTTTGCGATTCCGCGACGGTGAACACCGACATGGAGCCCAACACCGCGGCCACGGCCAGGCTTAAGATGAGCAGGTTCCGGTTCATCGCTGGGTTCTCCCCTCGCGTTCGCGATCCAGCCCGCCGCGGGCGTTCTTCACGACGCCTTCCGGCAGATCCTGCACAATTTGCGCATTCTCGCTGTCTTTCGGCGGCTCCGCGGCGGCCGAGGGCCGGCGCTTGTTGTCAATGGGCAGGTAGATCATATTGTTGCCGCCCTTCACGTCCAGCAAGACATTGTTGGTCTTTTCAAACACGCTCTGCATCGTGTCCAGATAGAGCCTTTCGCGGGTCACTTCCGGGGCTTTCTGGTACTCCGCCAGCAGTTTCTCAAAACGGCGCGCCTCGCCCTCGGCTTTGGCGATCAGATTGAGCTTGTACGCCTCCGCCTCCTGCACCAATCGCGTCGCGGCGCCGCGCGCCTCGGGCACGATCTTGTTGGCGTATTCGTTCGCCTCGTTTTTCAGCCTCTCCTCGTCCTCGCGCGCCTTGATGGCGTCGATGAACGCGCCTTGCACCTCTTCCGGCGGCTGGGCGTCTTTGAAGCTGACCGTGATCACGGTGATGCCCGCCTCGTACTGCTCCAGCACTTTCTGGATTTCGCTCTTGATCTCCTGGGCGATGTCCTCGCGGCCCTCGGTCAGCACAAAATCCATGGTGCTTTTGCCGATGACCCCGCGCTCGGCGCTTTCGGTGACCTGGATCAGCGTGGGCTCCGGGTTGGCCGGCAAATTGAACAGATAGTTCTTAGCATTGTTGATCCGATACTGGACGGACAGGCTGACATTGACGATGTTTTCGTCCTCGGTCAGCATCAGGGCCTCCTTTTCAACCAGCGGGGTTTGCTGGCGGCCGCCGGTGCGGTAGCCGACCTCAATGGAACGCTGCTTCTGCACATTGACGATGGTGTGGCTCTCGATGGGCGCGGGCAAGCGCCAATGCGGCCCCGGCTCGGTAGTTTCGACGTATTTGCCAAACCGGGTCACCACACCGCGGTTGCCTTCATCGACGATGTAAATTCCAGTCACGGCCCAGACAGCCACCGGAACCGCCGCCAAGATCAGGCCCAGGGTTTTGTTCGTATTGGCATTTTTACCGCCGCCAGAACCACCGCCGAACAAGCCGCCCAGTTTTTCCTGCAACGAGCGCATCACTTCTTCCAGATCAGGAGGCGTTTCCTGCTGATCCCGCCCGCTCCAAGGGTCTTTTTTATTGCCGCCCGGTTCATTCCAGGACATTGAATGACTCCTGATTGTAGTTCAAACTTGATTGATGTGTTCTGACGAACCCGATAAGCACTGACAGCCGCCGCGACGGAATTATCCCCCGGCAGACGCGGCAGTTTCCGCCGCCTGGGCTTCCCCGCGTTCCAGTGCGCGCAACAAGCCCGCGTCCTTGGCCTGGATTTCAACCTCCATTGTCCAGCCGCCAGTTTCGTCGGCCACGTCGCGCCACACCTTGGCGACCTCGAACAGACGGGCGCGCAGGCTCGCGTCGGTGGGTGCCAGCCGCAGGGTGTGCCGCTGCGTTTCCCCGCCCAGCCGCTCGAAGAGCGCCTGGTCAAGCAGTTCCAGCCCGTCCCCGGTCGCCGCCGACAGCCAAATCCGGGCCACCCGGCCTTGTTCGTCGCGCTCCAGCCTGGGGGTGGCGTCTTCCAGCAAATCCAGCTTGTTGTAAATTTGGATCCTGGGCACCCGGTCCGCGCCAATTTCGCCCAGCACCGCCTCCACCTGGGCGATGGTGTCGCCGACCCGCCCGTCGCTGGCGTCGATGACATGCAGCAACAGGTCGGCATCGACGGCTTCGCTCAAGGTGGAGCGGAACGCGGCCACCAACTCATGGGGCAAATGGCGGATGAAACCCACGGTGTCAGCCAAGACCACGGCAAGCCTGTCGGCGACCCGGTAGCGCCTGAGGGTGGGATCCAAGGTCGCGAACAACTGGTCGGCCGCGTACACGTCCGTCCGGGCAAGGGCGTTGAACAAGGTCGATTTGCCGGCGTTGGTGTAGCCCACCAGGCCGATCACCGGCACTTCCGCCCGCTTCCTGGCCACCCGCCCTTGTTCGCGCTGCTGCTCGACTTTTTCCAGCCGCTTGCGGATCGCCCGGATGCGGTTCTCCAGCAGGCGCTTGTCGGTTTCGAGCTGGGTTTCCCCAGGCCCCCCACGCAGCCCGATGCCGCCTTTTTGCCGCTCCAAGTGGGTCCAGCCACGCACCAGGCGGGTCGCCATGTGGCGAAGCTGGGCCAGTTCGACTTGCAGCTTGCCCTCGAACGTCCGGGCGCGCTGGGCGAAGATATCGAGAATCAGCCCGGTGCGGTCGACCACGCGCACGGAAAGCGCCTTTTCCAGGTTTCGCTCCTGGCTAGGCGACAGCATGTTGTTGAACAGGACGAGTTCGGCTTGGGTGGAGGCGATGGCCTGGGAAAGCTCCTCCAGCTTGCCAGTGCCGATGTAATAGCGGGGATCTGGGGTTTGCCGTTTGCCAGTGACGACGGCCACGGGCAAGGCACCTGCGGAGAGCGCAAGCTCCCGCAGCTCACCCAGGTCTTCGTCGTCACCCCGGGTCTGCATATGCACGAGGACGGCCCGCTCGCCCGAGCCTGGCCGGTCAAACAAGGGCATCCCTCCTCAAGGGGAGGCGGGCGTCAAGCCTTGCCGGGCACCGGGCCGCGCGCGGGAAACCGTTCAGACTATTCCTCATCCTCGGGGAATTCGGACATGTTGGGCACGCGCACCTGCCGCGCCGGCACGATGGTGGATATGGCGTGCTTGTAAACCATCTGGCTGACAGTATTCTTCAACATGATTACATACTGATCGAAAGAATCGATCTTGCCTTGTAATTTGATGCCATTCACCAGATAAATGGATACGGGCACATGTTCTTTCCTTAATGCATTCAAGAAAGGATCTTGCAGATTTTGCCCTTTCGACATCTTCATTCTCCATATTGTTATTGTTTGCCTGACACGCCAGGCTGGCGGGACACGCGGTTATTAGAACAGATATTTCCCGCTTTCGCTAGATTGGGGCGCGATCCTAAACCATTTCACGGGAAAAAACACTCTCCGCCGCGCACCCTCCTGATCTGAGGACTGCGCCACCGGCGAAAAGTTCGCGCGGCCCGCACAGGCCCCGCCTAACCCCTGCCCTTGGTTCCGGTGCCATAGGGTTCGGCGTGGGTCTCGACAAAATCGACGATCAACCCGGCAATGTCCCGGCCGGTGACCTGCTCGATGCCGCACAGGCCGGGCGAGGAGTTGACCTCCAGCACCAACGGGCCTTGCGTGCCGCGCACAATGTCCACGCCGGCGACATTGAGCCCCATGGTCTCCGCGGCCAGCAGCGCCGCATTCACCTCGGCCTCGCTCAGATCGACCGGCTCGGCCCGGCCGCCGCGATGGAGGTTGGAGCGGAACTCCCCTTCCTTGGCGACGCGCTTCATCGCGGCGACAACCTGCCCGCCGACCACGAAGCAGCGGATGTCGCTCCCGCCAGCCTCCCGCACATACTCCTGCACCAGAAAATTGGCGTCCAGCTTGCGAAAGGCGTCGATCACGCTTTCCGCCGCCTGCTGCGTCTCCGCCAAGACCACGCCCTTGCCCTGGGTGCCTTCCAGCAGCTTGATGATCAGCGGCGGCCCGCCCACCATGCGGATCAGCGTCTTGATGTCGTCGGGGGTGTGCGCGAAGCCGGTCACCGGCAGGCCCAGCCCGGCGCGGGACAGCAATTGCTGGCACCGCAGCTTGTCGCGCGAGCGGCCTATGGCCACCGACTCGTTCAAGGGATAAACGCCCGTCATCTCAAACTGCCGCAGCACTGCCAGCCCGTAAAACGTGATGCTGGCGCCGATGCGCGGGATCACCGCGCCGAAGCCTTCCAGCTTTTCGTCCCGGTGGTAGATCGCGGGGCGGGTCGACGTGATGTCCATGAAACAATGCAGGGCGTCAACCACATGGGTGTCATGCCCGCGGGCCTGGGCGGTCTCCACTAGCCTGCGCGTCGAATAAAGCTGCTTATTGCGGGAAAGGATCGCTATTTTCATGGATCTGGGGGATCTCGGGGCAGGGAAAGACCGTAGGCGGCGGCATGGATGATACGATTGCCAAAAACCGCCTTTCAATCAGCAGGAAAAACATGACGTTTCAAACCGGAGCGCCCTCGGGGGTGCCGCTCGCCGATTTCATCCATTGCCCGCGCTGCGGCGCGGCCTCCTTGTCCAGCGTGGAGGAACGGGCCGTCGGTTGCCCGGCCTGCGGCTTCAAATTCTATTTCAACTGCGCCACGGCGGTCGCCGCCTTGCTATTTTACCGAGGCAGGCTGGTGCTGGGCGTCCGGGCCAAGGAACCGCGCAAAGGCATGCTGGACATGCCCGGCGGCTTCGTCGAATTCGACGAGACAGCGGAAGAGGCGCTGCGCAGGGAAATACTGGAAGAACTCAACCTAGCGATAACCCAGCCCGCCTACCTGCTCTCCGCGCCGAACGAATACGTCTACGCCGGCATACTGTACAAGACGACGGATCTGTTTTTCGTCTGCGAAGCGAACGACATTTCCGCCATCAAGGCCGGGGACGATGTCGCCGACTATCGGCTGGTCGCCCCCTCAGGACTCGACCCGCAAACCTTGGCGTTCCCGTCGGCCCGCGCCGCCTTGCGGCGGCTACTGGAACTGCCGCGCCGCCCCGGCGAAGGCTGACGGCCTGCCGGCGCTTTCCGCCTTATCCAACATCCTTCAGGCGGACTGTCAACACATCGCAACCGGCATGGTGGACCACGCTGGACGCCGTCGAGCCCAGCAACGCCGCGACGCCATGCCTGCCATGGGTGCCGATCACAATCAGGTCGATGCCCCGCTCCTTGGCGACGCGCACTATTTCCACTTTGGGGCTGCCGATTTCAACCCATTGCCGGCTCGCGGGGACATTCAAATTCTCCGCCATTTCCGCCAACCGCGCCTGGGCCAGCGCCGCCATTTGCCCGGACAAATCGAAATCGAAGGGCAGGATGGCGCCATACAAAGGATCGCCCAACGGCATCGGCTCCACCACATGGAGTATGCTCAACTCCGCCCCAAGCCGGGCCGTCACTGCCTGCGCGCGCTCCGCCGTTTGAGCGTTGAATTCGGAGAAGTCGGCCGCCAGTAAAATTTTTCCGTAGTCCGCCATCGTGTTCGCCCCCTGTCAAAACAATAATCGTAGCATAGCCAACCGGCAGCCCGAAGCGCGGCGGCTGGAATCCGTTCCGAGTTGCGTAAATAAGCGTTCTCTATTTTTTGCATAAGAAAAATTTATCATTTACGCAATTTTATTGTTGTATAATTTATACCCCAGAGCGGATCATCCTTTGATTTTCTTCAAAGCCATGCGGCCACCGCTCATTGATCTCCTCCTCCTGGCGGCCTACTGTGGTCGCCTTTTTTTGCCCTGCTTCGAGCGTCAACCGGGCATAAAAAAGCCCGCTGGAAGGCGGGCAATTTTTTTATTATTTTTAAAGTCATTGGGCCGACCGGCTAGGCCGACGGCGCAAAACGCGCAGTTTGTTATTGTTTTTTCGCCCACGCGAGCTCTCCTCCTCTTTGACGACTCTACCATCGAGTTCCGTCCCTGAAACTGTGGCAAAGTCTAAAGAAAAATCAAACGCTGTCCAGCTTTTCCTAGAAAATCTTTCCGCCGCGCCGGCCTGTCCACATTTTTGCTTTTTCAATCAGAGGGCTAGCGGCGGCGCACGGCATGATCCTAGTGTTTTAGTAGGTAATTCGGATAAACAATGCGTTTACTTAGGCTCGCATAACCCAAGCCCAGGACTCTCCCCCTAAGCCTGCGCAATCGGGTATCCTTTGCCGCTGCGCCGCACCCGGCTCCACGACGGCGCGGGGCCGCCAAAACCCTTACGCTTCGAACCCAGCCTCAACGCCATGAACTCCGCCCGCAAGACATTCCTGATCGGCCTCCTCTGCCTGGCCCACGCGGCCGGCCTGCCCGCGTCCCCGAAAAAGGCGGCGCAACCGCCCCCCCCCGCCCGCGCGGAAAGCCCCAGGCAGGCGGAAATCCCCGCCGACACGCTGGCCATCGCCTATCTGCGACAGGCGCAGGCCGCTCCGCCGGGCTTGCCGTTGTTTCTGGCCTGGCCCGCCGACGCGGGGCTCCAGGGGGCAAGGCTCGGGGTCGCCGACAACAACACCACGGGCCGGTTCACGCGGCAGAACTTCGTCCTCCAGGAGGTCTCCTTGCCGGCGGACGCGGACGCGGCGGACGCGTTCAAGCAATTGCTGGCGCAAGGCCACCGCCACATCCTGGCCGACCTGTCGGCGGCAACCCTTGCCGCCTTGGCGAAACTGCCAGAGGCGGGCAAGATTTTGATTTATAATGTCGGCAGCGCGGACGACCGGCTGCGCGGGGCGGACTGCGCCGCCAACCTGCTGCACTTGCCGCCCAGCCGGGCCATGCGGGCGGACGCGCTGATGCAGTATTTAAGCAAGAAGCGCTGGCAGAAAATTTTCTTAGTGGTGGGCGCGGAAGAAGCGGACAAACTCTATGCGGCAGCCATCCAGCGCGCCGCCCGGCATTTCGGCGTTAAAATCGTCGCCGAAAAACCCTGGCAGCACCGTTTTGACGACCGCAGGACGCCGGAGTCGGAAATCCCGGTGTTCACCCAGGGCGTGGACTACGACCTGCTGGTGGTCGCCGACGAGGCCGGCACCTTCGGAGATTTGCTCGCCTACCGCACCTGGCAGCCGCGCCCCGTCGCAGGCACCCAAGGACTGGTTCCCTCGGGCTGGCACTTCACCCACGAGCAATGGGGCGCGCTGCAATTGCAAAACCGCTTCCGCGAGCAGGCCGGGCGCTGGATGGGGGAAACCGACTACGCCGCCTGGCTGGCCGTGCGCGCCGTCGGCGAAGCGGCCTCGCGGGTCAAATCCACCGATTTCGACAAGCTCAAGGCCTTCATGCTCGGCGGTGAATTCGCCTTGGCCGGCTTCAAAGGCGTTCCGCTGTCCTTCCGCCCGTGGGACGGCCAGTTGCGCCAGCCGGTGTTGCTGGCGGCCGAACGCTCCCTGGTGGCGGTCGCCCCCGTCGAGGGTTTTTTGCATCAGAAAAACGAACTGGACACGCTGGGCTACGACCAGCCGGAAACGCAATGCCATCTGCCCTCCCCAGGAGCCACCCCATGACAAAGAATCTGACGCCTATCCTGCTGGTCATTTTGGCTGTCGCGTCGTTCGCCTCCGTGCTGTCCAAACAATACGCGCTATTGCAAAAAGCCTCGGCCAAGCGGGAGGCCGAGCCGCCGCAAGCCTCGGCCGCCGCGAAACCCGGCCCCGCCGAGGCCAACGCCGCCGCTGAGGCGGCAACCCCGCCAGCCGCCGGGACGATCTATGTGACGCTGGAAAAAGACAACGCCCTCGCCGTGGTGGACGGCGCGAGCGGCAAGCTCGTGAAAACGGTCAAGATCGGCAAACGCCCGCGCGGCATCGTGTTAAGCAAAGACCAAAAGCAGCTTTACATTGCCGCCAGCGACGACGACACGATCCTGGTCGTCGACACGGCCAGCCTGAAAGTCGTGGGCAAGCTGCCCTCGGACAAAGACCCGGAGACGTTCGCCATGGACCCGGCCGGGGAGTTCCTGTACGCCTCCAACGAAGACGACAACCTCGTCACCGTCATCGACATCGCCCAGCGCAAAGCGGTCAAGCAAATCCCCGTCGGCGTCGAGCCCGAGGGCATCGCCGTCAGCCCCGACGGGCGCTGGGTCGTCAGCACCAGCGAAACCACCAACATGGCGCACTGGATCGACCGGGCCACGCTTGAAATCGTCGATAACACCCTGGTCGACCCCCGCCCCCGCTCCGCCCAGTTCACCGCCGACGGCAAGCAGTTGTGGGTCAGTTCGGAAATCGCCGGCAACCTGTCGGTGTTCGACGTGGACACGAAAAAACTGGTCAAGAAAATCGGCTTCCAGGTGCCGGGGCTCACCCAGGAGAAAATCCAGCCGGTCGGCATCCGCATCGACAAGAGCCGCCGCTACGCCTATGTGGCCTTGGGGCCGTCCAACCGGGTGGCCGTGGTCGACGCGCAAACGCTGGAAGTAGTCGATTATTACCTGGTCGGCCAGCGGGTGTGGAACCTGGAATTCTCCCCGGACGAAAAATGGCTGTACACCGCCAACGGCGTCAGCAACGACATTTCCATCATCGACCTGGCGCAACGCAAAGTCGTCAAATCCGTGGCCGTGGGCCACTACCCCTGGGGCATCGCCGTCAAACCATGAACACCTCCACCGCCCTTTTCATCGACAATGTGTCCTTGTCCTACGGCGAAAAACCCGCCCTGGACCATGTCAGCTTCAGCGTTTTCCCCGGCGAGTGCGCCATCCTGCTCGGCCCCAACGGCGCGGGAAAAACCAGCTTGTTCTCGCTGATCACCCGCCTCTACGACACCCGCGAAGGCGCCATCGAAATCGCCGGTTTCAACCTCAAGCGTCAATCCACCCAGGCCTTGGGCCAACTGGGCGTGGTGTTCCAGCAATCCACGCTGGATTTGGAGTTGAGCGTCGAAAGCAACCTGCTCTACCACGCCGACCTCCACGGCCTGTCCCGCAAGCGGGCCAGGGCGAGAATCCAAGAAGAGCTGGAGCGGCAACACATGTACGAGCGCCGCAGGGAAAAAGTCCGCCAGCTCAACGGCGGCCACCGCCGCCGGGTGGAAATCGCCCGCGCGCTGCTGCCCGGGCCGCGCCTGCTGCTGCTGGACGAGCCGACGGTGGGCCTGGACATGCCCAGCCGGAAAGCCATCGTCGATTATGTGCACAGCCTCAGCGCCGAGCAAAACATCGCCGTGCTGTGGGCCACCCATCTGGTCGATGAGATTTTCGACACCGACCGCCTCATCCTCTTGCACAAAGGCAAAATCCGCCTGCAAGGCAACTTGCGCCAAGCGCTGGAAAGAACCGGGACGCCGGACATCAACGCGGCCTTCCAACACCTGACGCAGGAGGAAAAATGAGCTTGATACACTGCCTGCGGGCGCTGCGCGGCATCGTCACCCGCGAATTGTCGCGCTTCATCCACCAGCGCGAGCGCTTCGTCTCCGCGCTGGTGCGGCCCTTGGTCTGGCTGTTCGTGTTCGCCGCCGGCATGCGCTCCACGCTGGGCCTGTCGCCCACCCCGCCCTACGAGACGTATATTCTCTATGAGGATTACATCACCCCCGGCCTGATCGGGATGATCCAGCTTTTCAACGGCATGCAAAGCTCGCTGTCGATGGTCTATGACCGGGAAATGGGCAATATGCGGACGCTGCTGGTCAGCCCCTTGCCGCGCTGGTTCCTGCTGGCCGCCAAGCTAGTGGCGGGAACCGCCGTCTCCGTGCTGCAAGCCTACGCGTTTTTATTGATCGCCTGGTTTTACGGGGTGCATGCCCCGCCGGAAGGCTATCTCGCACTGCTGCCCGCGCTGCTGCTGGCGGGGCTGATGCTGGGGGCGCTGGGCTTGCTGCTGTCTTCCTTCATCGAACAACTGGAAAACTTCGCCGGGGTGATGAATTTCGTCATTTTCCCGATGTTTTTCATGTCCACCGCGCTCTATCCGCTGTGGAAAATCCAGGAGTCCAGCCCGCTGCTGCACACCCTGGCGCGCTACAACCCCTTCTCCCAGGCGGTGGAACTGATCCGCTTCGCGCTGTACGGGCAGTTCAACGCTTACGCCTGCGCTTACACCGCGGCCGCGCTGGTTTTGTTCCTGGGCGCCGCGGTCATCGGTTACAATCCCTCCAAAGGCATGATGCAAAAAAAAGGCGGAAAACAATAAATGACCACTCAAACATGGCTAGTGACAGGCGGCGCCGGCTTTATCGGCGGCAATTTCGTGCTGCGGCAGATGCGCCGGGACGACCTCCAAATCGTCAATCTGGACGCCCTCACCTACGCCGGCAACTTGGACACCTTGGACAGCATTGAAGACCATCCGGGGCATGTCTTCGTGCTGGGCGACATCGGCGACCGCGCCCTGGTGGACTATCTATTGGAGCGCTACGAACCCGGCGTCATTGTCAATTTTGCCGCCGAAAGCCACGTGGACCGCTCCATCGACTCGCCGGAGGCGTTCGTGCAGACCAATGTGCTGGGCACGTTCCATCTGCTGGAGGCGTCGCGGCATTACTGGCGCGCCCTGCCCAAGGAGCGCGCCGACGCGTTCCGCTTCCTGCACGTCTCCACCGACGAGGTCTACGGCTCCTTGGGCGAAACCGGCAAGTTCACGGAAACCACGCGCTACCAGCCGAACTCGCCCTACTCCGCCTCCAAGGCAGGCTCCGACCACCTCGTGCGGGCCTATTTCCACACGTTTGGACTGCCGGTGTTGACCACCAACTGCTCCAACAACTACGGCCCCTACCAGTTCCCGGAAAAGCTCATCCCGTTGATGATCCACAACGCCGTCAACGGCAAGCCCCTGCCGGTCTACGGCAAGGGTGCCAACATCCGCGACTGGCTGTACGTGGAAGACCATTGCCGCGCCATCGAGACCGTGCTGGCCCGGGGTGTTCCGGGCGAGGTCTACAATGTCGGCGGCAACAATGAAAAAACCAACCTGGAAGTCGTCCACACCCTCTGCGACCTGCTCGACGAGCTGCTGCCCGACTCGCCGCACCGCCCCCACCGAAGCTTGATCACTTACGTCGCCGACCGCCCAGGCCACGATCTGCGCTACGCCATCGACGCCACCAAAATCAGCCAGGAACTGGGTTGGACACCGGCGGAAACCTTTGAAACCGGGCTGCGCAAGACCGTGCAATGGTATCTGGCGAATCAAGACTGGACGGATCGCGTCATGGACGGCAGCTACCGCGGCGAACGCCTGGGGCTGGACGAAAGCGAATAAGGCGGGGGCGTTGCCTTCCCGTTTCCTGACCATCAAAAAAACCGATCATGAGTTCAAAAATCAAAGGCATCATCCTCGCCGGCGGTTCAGGCACCCGGCTGCACCCCTTGACTTACGTGGTCAGCAAACAACTGCTGCCGGTCTTCGACAAACCGATGATCTACTATCCCTTGTCGGTGCTGATGCTGGCCGGCATACGGGAAGTCTTGATCATCACCACGCCGCAAGACGAGCCCTTGTTCCGCCACCTGCTGGGCGACGGCACCGCCTGGGGCATGGTGATTGACTATGCCGTGCAACCCAGCCCCGACGGGCTGGCCCAGGCTTTTGTCATCGGTGAAAACTTCATCGGCGGCGACCGCAGTTGCCTGATCCTGGGCGACAACATCTTCTACGGCCACGGCTTCCAGAACTACCTGGCCAAAGCCGCCCGGCAAGAACAGGGCGCCACCGTGTTTGGCTACTGGGTCAGCGACCCGGAGCGCTATGGCGTCGCTGAATTCGACGCGCAAGGCGAAGTCGCCGCGCTTGCGGAAAAACCGCAAGACCCCAAATCCAACTACGCCATCACCGGCCTGTATTTCTACGACAACCAAGTCATCGACATGGCGAAAAACCTCAAACCTTCGGCCCGGGGCGAGTTGGAAATCACCGACATCAACAGCTTGTATCTTCAGCAAAAGCAACTGCGGGTGGAAAAGCTCGGCCGCGGCATCGCTTGGCTGGATACCGGCACGCATGGCTCGCTGATGCAGGCGTCCAATTTCATCCAGACCATCGAGGAGCGGCAAGGGCTCAAAGTCGCCTGCCCTGAGGAAATCGCCTGGAGCCAAGGCTGGATTGACACCGCGCAACTGGAAAAACTGGCCGCGCCGCTGAAAAAAAGCCAATACGGCGAATATCTGCTGCGCCTGCCGCAACTGGGAAGGCATCCATGAAAATCGAAGAAACCTCGCTGCCCGGCGTTTTGCTCGTCCAACCCGACGTGTTCGGCGACCACCGCGGCTATTTCCAAGAAAGCTGGAACCGGCGCAAGTTCGCCGAATCGGGCCTGGACTTGGATTTCGTCCAGGACAACCTGTCTTTTTCCAAAAAAGGCATCCTGCGCGGCTTGCATTTCCAAAACCCGCAGCCCCAGGGCAAGCTCGTGCAAGCCCTGCAAGGCGAGGTTTTCGACGTGGCGGTGGACATCCGCAAGGGCTCGCCCACCTTCGGGCAATGGTTCGGGGCAGTCTTGTCGGCGGAAAACCATCTCAACATGTATGTTCCGGAAGGCTTTGCACACGGCTTTTGCGTGCTCAGCGAAACCGCCCTGTTCGCCTATAAATGCACCGACTTCTACAACCCGGCGGCCGAATTCAGCCTGCGCTTCGACGACCCGGACATTGGCATAAACTGGCCTTTGGACATCGAGCCCAGCCTTTCGGCCAAAGACACGAACGCCCTGTTGCTCAAGGATTTTCCTGAAGCCTCCCTGCCGCTGTACACGCGCCCATGAAAATCCTGCTGGCCGGCCGCGAAGGCCAAGTGGCTTGGGAATTGCGCAGAGCCCTCAGCCCGCTGGGCGAAGTCATCGCCTTGGATCGAAAGACCACCCCCAGCCTGGACTTGGGCCAGGCCGACTCCATCCGCCAAGCGGTCGAAACCGTCCGGCCCGGCCTGATCGTCAACGCCGCCGCCTACACCGCCGTGGACAAGGCCGAACAAGACCGGGACACCGCTTTCGCCGTCAACGGTGAAGCCCCCGGCATCCTCGCCGAACAAGCCCTGCGATTCGGCGCGGGGCTGGTCCACTACTCCACCGACTACGTCTTCCCTGGCGACGCCAACACGCCTTACCGGGAAGCCGACGCCACCGGCCCGCAGGGTGTGTACGGGGCAAGCAAACTTGCCGGCGAACAGGCTGTCCAAGCGGCAGGCGCGCCCCACTACATCTTGCGCACCGCCTGGGTGTATGGCAACCGGGGCGGCAACTTCCTGCTCACCATGCTGAGATTGATGCGCGAGCGCGAACTGCTGCGAGTCGTCAACGACCAGCTCGGCGCGCCCACCTGGAGCCGCCTGATCGCCGAAGCCACCTCCCTGCTGATCGCCCGCTCGCTGGACGCCGACGGCCAGTTCGCGCCGGGAGAACGCGCCGGGATTTACCATCTAAGCAGCAGCGGGCAAGCCTCCTGGTTTGAATTCGCGCAGGCCATCCGCGAAGCCGGCCTGGCGGCCGGCCTGTTGGCGGACACCTGCGCCCGCGTCGAAGGCATCCCCAGCAGCGAATACCCCACGCCCGCCAAGCGCCCGGCTTATTCGGTACTGTCCAACGACAAGCTGTCCGAGGCTTTTGGGCTAAGAATGCCGGACTGGCGGGAGGCTTTGGCGCTTTGCTTGGCGGACGCCGGAAGATAGCCGGGAGAACGGCAAAGCACGCATAGAAAAACCTCCTATACTGGGCATGGAATACGATGGCGGGGAACCACATCGTCTGGGATTGTCTTAAATCCAGCACCCGCCTCATTTTACGAGGCCGGACATAACAATGGAGCCTGCCATGTTTGAAAATAAGCCCCGCAAAATCGACGTGATGGAAAAAGTCAAACTGCGCGTGGGCGACCTCCGCCCCGGCATGTATGTTTGCGACTTGGACCGCCCATGGCTGGAAACGCCTTTTCAACTGCAAGGTTTCGAAGTGAAAGACCAGGCGGACGTCGTGATTGTCGGGCAGTGGTGCAAACATGTCTATATCGACCTGATGCGCACCAAAGTCATCAACGTCACACTAGACGCGATGACGACAGGCTCCTATCTGGCTTCCAAAAAAAGGTCGTTCGACAAAAAGGACTTGGACACCGCCAAACAGACGCGCAAAAAGACCTCGGACTTGATGAGGACTTTCATGGATGAAATCCGTTTCGGCCAAAGCCCGGAACTTGAACTGGTGAACGAGCCGGTCGCGGAGTGTGTGTCCACCATCATGGGCAACCCCGATGTCATGATGTTCCTGACCCGCCTGCGCAGCAAAGACAGCTATGTCAGCCAACACGCTTTCAACGTCTGTATCTACGCCATCGTCGTGGGCCGGCTCATCGGGCTGGACCAGCAGCAACTGCAAACGCTGGGGACTTGCGGCCTGCTGCTCGACGTCGGCATGCTGACTATTCCCGAGCATATTTTGCACAAACCGGGAGAGCTTACCGCCGAGGAAACCGCGATCATCCAAACCCACACCACCCACGGGCGGGACATTCTCCTGTCGGCCGGCAGCGCGTTCGACAGCGTCGCCGAAGTCGCCTATAGCCACCATGAGAATCTTGACGGCTCGGGCTACCCGTGCGGCCTGCATGAAACCCAACTCGGCTTGAACTGCAAAATCGTGGCGATTGTGGACCGCTATGAAGCCATCACCAACCCCCGCCCCTGCCGCCCAGCCGGCGACCACCTGAGCGCCGTGGCCATCCTCAACCACGAGATCAACGAAAATAAAATCGACAAAGACCTGGCCTTGACATTCATTTCTTATCTGGGCGTCTATCCGCAAGGCACCCTCGTCGAATTGAACACCGGCGAAGTGGCCATCGTCCTGGGCACCAACACCACGCAGCGCCTGCGGCCACAAATCTTGATCGTACTGGATGCCAATAAAAAACCGACCCAGGCTTTTGTCGACCTGACTGAAAAGACCATCGACAAAACAGGCCATGCTTATCGGATTGCGCGCGTATGCAGGCCCGGCGATTTCGGCATCAATTTGAACGACTACACCGACCTCATCATGGAGTCGTTTGGTTGACAGCCGGGTTTGATTCTTCGCCGTCACCGCTTTTTAGATGGAGTCATTCATGATCGCTTTGCATGAGCAAGATTTTTATGCGTGGACACAACAGCAAACAGCGCTGTTGAAATCAGGGGAGTTGGCCAAACTGGACATCCACTATTTGATTGAGGAACTGGAAAGCATGGGCGCAAGCGAAAAACGCGAATTAACCAGCCGCCTGGAAATTTTGTTAATGCACCTATTGAAATGGCAATATCAACCCGCCCTGCAAAGCCGAAGTTGGTTTTTAACCATTGAAGAGCAACGTTTGCAACTTGAAGACCATCTGCAAGAAAATCCAAGCCTGAAGAACGCCGATTTTTTGCAGACCTGCATTGACAAAGCTTATCGACGCGCATTGGTTCAAGCTGAAAAAGAAACCGGCTTGGCCCGTTCGACCTTCCCGGCGACCTGCCCGTACCGCTTTGAGCAAATCACAGACAGTACGTTTTACCCACTCGGATAACAACCTTGCTCGCCCCGCTGACTAGCAAAAACCAACTGGATCGGGTGCCCCGGCAAGCCTAGAAGCGTTTACGCTCCATACCCAAGCTTAAAAAGGCCTTTTTATGAACTTCACTAATTACAAGAATCAAACACAAAGATCTTTCGGTTTACTTGGAGACTCCCAGGAGCGTGTTTCTAATTTGTTAAAATCGTTAAATGCTGAAAAAGCAAGTTATAAAGAAATTTTAGAGCTATTTGAACGCATACAGGAGGATGAAAAAGACGTTGACGAGCGTGTACAAGCTGAAAGAATAAGAATAGGCATACTTGGCGGTCGAGGCAGCGGTAAATCAACATTAGCCAATGCGCTAATGGGAGTCTCCATCTTACCAGAATCAGCTATTATATTCTGCACTAGCATTCCAACAAGCATATCTTACTCAGAAGATTATAGACTCGATGTTCGCTCTGATCTACCGGAATATAATTTTAGCAAAAGCAATGTTCCTGCAGATGTGATGAAAGAGACGTTATTAAAAATATGCAAAGAGTCTGAAAACCCAGAAAATACCAAAAGAATTCATGAAATTCGAATCGGCGTACCTAGCAAAACCTTGGATGGCAAGGAAATTGTTGATGTGCCAGGATTTACTAGAGGAAACCCTTTGCACCAAGCGTTTGCCGAACGGTACGCAAAACATTATTGCGATGTATGCTTCGTAATTATTAGCAACCATGATGCAATTCAAATAGGAAATCACCAGGGCTTAGATGCTCTCGTTCATTGCTTCAGCACCAGATTAGACTCTACTGTATTCATAATTAATCGCTGCGATGAAAGCAGCCCTGAAGACATAGCGTTTGTGCGCAAGAGACTTTTAGGTCTGATCATTAAAAAAACCCAAGATGAAAACGCTGCACCGCTAATTTTAGAATTGTCCGCAAAGAACACTATTCAACAATCAGGGAATGAGTTTGAATTTCGCAAGCTGCTTGACCATCTCATTTTCCTCTCATCCCAGAAAACAGTAGTTTTAGTAAAAGCCTACCTAGAAAGGATCATCACAAATTTCAGCTTACTTAGAGAACTATGTTCTCTAAGCGAGAACAACCTTAACACTCTTGAAAAGGACATTAACAGCCTTCTAAACGTGGAATTTAATGCATACAAACAAAATTTTCTTTCCCATTTAGAAAAGGATCAACTGGGAGATGAAGAGCTTTCTCTTCCAGGCATCCCGCAAATAAGTCTCGATTATTTTGATCTTCCTTCGCCTCTCGGAAATGGAGCCTACGAATACGCAGAAAACCTAGCACAAAGCTTGCGAGAACAAACAAAAATACTTGATGACTTTATTCAAGAAAACCAGGCAGTAATTTATGACCGGCTCAATACGCGCTTTGAAAAACAGGTGGAAAAATTTAGTCGAATACTTCAAGAAAAAGTAAATGATATAGAATTAAGCTTTGGCATAAAAACGAGCATTGAAAGCCCGAAAATCGACAGAGCAATTCCTACACAATGCTTCAACCCAACGGAAATTGAAAGATTAAAGCCACTTCCCATGCGTGTCTGGGTTGAAAAGTCTTTTTCACGAGACTCTGTACTCACTAGAGATATAAAATTCTGGAAATCTCCATTATCTTTAAAGTTGGGTTGGCTGACACTTAACCTTGGTATTCCTGTAGGAACCATCTCTATTACAGAAAAAAAGATGGAGATACAAAAAAAACTTCCCGAAGAGGCTGTAAGCATTATGAATGCGTATGTACATAGCGCATTAGATGAATTCGCAGCCCAACTTTTTTCTTCTTACAAGAAGTCGCTCGAAAAGTATTTTAACGAATGGGAAAATACCCTTAAAACTCATAAAAGCCGCATAAAAGCCGCGAAACTGTTGACATCCACAGCCTCTCTAAAAAGCATTGATGAGTTTATAGCTGCGACTTCTGAAGCATCCATTCAATTATCCATTAAATCTCGACCTGATTCTTGATTTTTTTGACACACGTTGCGAAATCAAGAAAAATAGCCAGCCATGCAGTAGCCTAGGCCGGGCAACGGCTTCATCGTTGCCCGACATCCTAGTTAATATAACGAGTTTTGAGCAGAACAAATCGTTTGACAAAACATTGGGGCAACAATGAACACAGCAGAATTGATTTATCAAGAAGCGAAAGACTTGCCCGAAGCCGAAGCGCGGGAAGTTTTAGATTTTGTCGAATTCCTGAAAGCCAAACAGCGGCGTGGCGAAGACGAAACCACTTATCTGCTGCGAGAACCCGCAAATGCAAAGGATTTGCTGGAAGCTGTCAAAGAGTTGCAAGAGAAGAGAGGTTATCAATCCAGGGAGTTATTACCTGATGATTAGCTTTCGGGAGCGGGCTTGGTCGGATTATCTTTATTGGCAGCAAACTGACAAAGCAAAACTCAAACGCATCAATCAGTTGATTCGGGACATTCAACGCAACCCTTTTGACGGAATAGGCAAGCCAGAACCCTTGCGCCACGACTTGACTGGGACTGCCCGATCTGCGGGGCTCCAAAGAGCTTTTTCAAGTTGATGGAATAGCTATCCAGGAACCCATATGGGCAAATACCGGCTACACACGGAAATAGAGATCAACGCGGGGGCGGAGCGGGTCTGGGACATCCTGACCGATTTTGCGGCTTACCCCGATTGGAATCCGTTCATCCGCTCCATCCACGGGATTCCAGAAAAAGCCGCGCGGCTTGAGGTGCGCATCCAGCCCAGCGGCACCAAAGGCATGACTTTCCGCCCCACCGTCCTAGTCGCCGATGCCGGGCGGGAATTGCGCTGGCTGGGCCGGGTGCTGATGCCTGGAATATTGGATGGCGAGCACTGTTTTATTATCCAGCCGCTCGCGGACGGAAAGGTTTTATTCCAACACCAGGAGTCCTTCAGTGGAGTGCTGGTTCCGCTGTTCCGAGGCAGTCTTGACCGGGACACCCGGCGAGGCTTCGAGGCCATGAACCAAGCGCTGAAGGCGCGGGCCGAGGCCATGGAAACGGCCAACAGGCCAAATTAGATTTTCTTGATTCCTGGCTTCCACGCTAGAGCTTCAATGCCATTCAGTTAAAGCCACTCCGGAGTGCAAGATTTATCTTGCACAGGGCGCAAGCCATTGAAAATAGTTGCAAGATAAATCTTGCACTCCAACACCCGAAAAATTGACAAGCACTACCCGCCATATGTCCCCGCAATTCATCCACCTCCGCGTCCATACCGAATATTCCCTGGTTGACGGCCTAGTCCGCGTCAAACCGCTGGCCAAGCAGGCCGCCAAAATGGGCATGCCCGCCGTGGCGGTGACCGACCAGTCGAATCTGTTCGCCCTGGTCAAATTCTACAAGGCGGCGATGGCCGAGGGGGTCAAGCCCATCGTCGGTGCCGACGTGTGGGTCCACAACGAGGCGGAACCGGCCAGCCCGTACCGGCTGACCTTGCTGGCACAGAACCAGGAAGGCTACCGCGCCCTCACCGAGCTGATTTCGCGCGGCTACCAGGAAAACCAGCGCCAAGGCGTGCCGATGCTGATGGCGGACTGGCTGGAAACCCGCCATGAAGGCTTGATCGCGCTGTCCGGCGGACGCGAGGGGCAAATCGGGCGGGCTTTGCTGGCAGGCAATATTGACGAGGCGCGGCGGGAGTTGGAGCGCGGCCTGGCGCTGTTCGGCGACCGCTTTTATGTGGAATTGCAGCGCACCGGCCGACCCCGCGAGGAGGAGTATATCGACTTGGCGGTGGACTTGTGCGCGGAGTTCGGCGCGCCGCCGGTGGCCACCAACGATGTGCGCTTCTTGTCGCCGGACGAGTTCTACGCCCACGAGGCGCGCGTCTGCATCAACCAGGGCCGGGTGCTGGACGATCCGCGCCGGCCCAAAGATTACAGCGACCGCCAGTATCTTCGCAGTCCGCGGGAGATGGCCGAGTTGTTCGCGGACTTGCCGGAAGCCTTGGAGAACACGGTCGAAATCGCCAAGCGCTGCAATCTGTCGCTGACGCTGGGCAAGAATTTCCTGCCCAATTTTCCGGTGCCCGAGGGCATGACGGTCGGCGACTATTTCGCGGAGGAATCGCGCAAGGGCTTGGAAAAGCGTCTGGACGTGCTGATGCCCGGCGCGCCGCCGGCCAAGCGCCAGCCTTACCTGGAACGGCTGGAGGTCGAAATCGGCGTCATCAACCAGATGGATTTCCCCGGTTATTTCTTGATCGTGGCGGACTTCATCCAATGGGCAAAGAACAACGGCATCCCGGTGGGGCCGGGGCGCGGCTCCGGCGCGGGTTCGCTGGTGGCCTACGCGCTGAAGATCACCGACCTCGACCCGATGGAATTTGAGCTGCTGTTCGAGCGTTTCTTGAACCCCGAGCGCGTGTCCATGCCCGACTTCGACGTGGACTTCTGCATGGAGCGCCGCGACGAGGTCATCGACTATGTCGCCGAGCATTACGGGCGCGACCGGGTGTCGCAAATCATCACCTACGGCAGCATGGCGGCGAAGGCCGTCGTGCGCGACGTGGGCCGGGTGCTGGGCCATCCGTATGGCTTCGTCGACCGCATCGCCAAGCTGATTCCGTTCGAACTGGGCATCACTTTGGAAAAAGCCCTGAAGGACAGCGAGGATCTGCGCAGGACTTATGAAACCGACGAGGAGGTCAAGGCGCTGATCGACCTGGGGCGCGCGCTGGAAGGCATCACCCGCAACGCCGGCAAGCACGCCGGCGGCGTGGTCATCGCGCCGTCCAAGCTGATCGACTTCGCGCCGCTGTATTGCGAGCAAGGCGGGGCCAACCTGGTCACGCAGTTCGACAAGGACGACGTGGAGGCCGTGGGCCTGGTCAAATTCGACTTTTTGGGGCTGCGGACGCTGACGATCATCGACTGGGCCGTGGAGACCATCAACCGGCGGCGCAAGGCCGAAGGCCAGCCGCCGGTGGACATCGACTTCATCCCGCGCAACGACCCGGCGACCTACGCCCTGCTCAAGCGCAAGGCGACGACGGCGGTGTTCCAGCTCGAATCGCGCGGCATGAAGGAATTGATCGGGCGGCTGCTGCCGGACTGCTTCGAGGACATCATCGCGCTGGTCGCGCTGTTCCGCCCCGGGCCTTTGCAATCGGGCATGGTGGACGATTTCGTCAACCGCAAACACGGCAAGGCCAAGGTGGATTATCCGCATCCCAGTTTGGAGGGGATTTTAAAACCGACCTATGGCGTCATCGTCTACCAGGAACAGGTGATGCAGATCGCCCAGGTGCTGGCAGGCTATAGCCTGGGCGGCGCGGATTTGTTGCGCCGCGCGATGGGCAAGAAAAAACCCGAGGAGATGGCCAAGCAGCGGGAAATCTTCGTCAACGGCGCGACCGGGCTGGGCGTGGAGGAAGCCACCGCGACCTATATCTTTGATTTGATGGAAAAGTTCGCGGAATATGGTTTCAACAAAAGCCATTCCGCCGCCTATGCCCTGGTGTCTTATCAAACCGCCTGGCTGAAACAGCACTACCCGTCGGAGTTCATGGCGGCGGTGTTGTCGGCGGACATGGACAACACCGACAAGGTCGTGGTGTTGATCGAGGAATGCCGGGACATGAAACTGAGCCTGGCGCCGCCGGACATCAACCAGTCCGAATTCCGCTTCACCGTGCGCGAGGGCGGCGTGGTCGTCTACGGGCTGGGGGCCATCAAAGGCGTAGGCCAGAACGCCATCGACGACGTGCTGGGCGAGCGCGGCCAAAACGGGCCGTTCCAGGACTTGTTCGACCTGTGCAAGCGCATCGACTTGCGCAAAGCCAACCGCCGGGTCATGGAAGCCTTGATCCACGCCGGCGCCTTGGACTCGTTCAACCGCAACCGCGCCCAGCACATCGCCGATTTGCCCGACGCGCTGAAAGCCGCCGAGCAGCACGGGGCGATGGAGGCCAGCGGCCAGGACGATTTGTTCGGCCTGCTGGACGAGCCGGTCGCAGCGGCGAATGCGCCGAAGCGGCGCGAAGCCGTCGAGCCGTGGCCGGAAGACCAGCGCCTGGCCCACGAAAAAGCCACGCTGGGGCTGTACCTGACCGGCCACCCCATCGCCCAGTACGAGGCCGAGCTGGCCCATTTCATCACCGGCAGGCTGGTCAAACTCGGCGAGAGCGACGGCAGTGGCAGTGGCGGCGGCGAACGGAATTATTCGCGGCGCAACAGTGAAACACGCGCCGTCGCGGCCGGGCTGGTCGTCGATCTGCGCACCAAGCAAAACAAAAACGGCAAACGCATGGGCTTCGTCACGCTGGACGACCGCACCGGGCGGCTGGAAGTCGCCGTGTTCTCCGAGGTCTATGAGCAAAACCGCGATTCGCTGGTCAAGGACACCCTGCTGGTGGTCGAAGGCTCGCTGGGCATGGACGACTTCGCCGGGGTCATGCGCCTGACCGCCGAAAAGCTGTACACCCTGCCGCAAGCCCGCGCCCGCTTCTCCAAGCATCTGCTGATCGAATGGACGCCTGAAGACAGCAGCGAAGACCAGCCCCATTCCGCTCTGGCGGATGAGCTGGCGGAATTGCTAAAACCCTTCCAAGGCGGAAGCTGCCCAATCCTGATCGACTATCGCGGCCAAAGCGCGAAATCCCTGCTGCAACTGGGCGAGAACTGGCGCATCCACCCCGGCGAGGAGCTGCTCAACCGCCTGCGCAAGCACATCGGCGCGGAGCGGGTGCGCCTCCAGTACCCGTGAACCCGCGCCAGGATAGGTTACAATCGGCGTCATCAGCCACCCCAGGAACACCCCCGACGGCCAGGCGGCCAGACCCGCCCGCGCCCACCGCCCCTAGACGGAAACCCTGAATGAGACCACACGCCGCCTTCACCCTCCTGGCCCTGGCGCTTCCCGCCGCGCAGGCCCAGGATCTTCTGACTACTTACGAACAAGCGCTGCAACGCGACCCGACCGTCCACCAGGCCGAATACACCCGCAACGCCGCATTGGAAAGCAAGCCGCAAAGCATCGCCCAGTTACTGCCGACCCTGGCGGTCACGGCCAATATGAACCGCAACTATGTGTTGTCAAAAACGAGCAGCGCGACGCAAGCCTCGATCGCCGGCAGCACCACCCCGGTCAACACCGCCAATTCGAACGGCAACATCTTTGTGAATTTTTGGAGCGACGGCCCCACCCTCACCCTGAGCCAGCCGCTGTACAACCACGGGCTCTGGGTGCAGTTGAGCCAGGCGGACAATGTGGTCGCCCAGGCCGAGGCGACTTACGAGGCGGCGCAGCAGAGCTTGATCGTGCGCGCCGCCAACGCCTATTACGCGATTCTGCTGGCCGAGGACACGCTGGAGTTCGCGCGGATGCAAATGGAATCCATCGGGCGGCAACTGGAGCAGGCCAAGGCCCGCTTCGACGTCGGCCTGATCGCCATCACCGACGTGGACGCGGCCCAGGCCGCCTACGACCTGGCCAAGGCCACGGTGATCGCGGACGAAAACGCGCTCGAAATCAGCCGCGAGGCGATGCGGGCCATCATCGGCGACTTCGACGGCAAGGTCGCCGGGCTGGCCGCCGACATCCCGTTGAAATCCCCGGAACCGGCCGACATGGAGGAGTGGAACCGCCGCGCCCAGGAAAACAATCTCTTAATCATCGCCGCGCAAAACCAGGCGGAACAGGCGAAGAAAGGCATCGAACTGCAATTCGCCGGCCATTTGCCCACCTTGAACCTGGTGGGCACCGCCGGCTTCACCGACAACAACCGGCCCAACGGCGTCCGCACCGAATTCGAAGTCATCAGCATGCAGCTCAACCTGCCGCTGTTCCAAGGCGGCATGGTCAATTCCCGGGTGCGCCAGGCGCGCGAGCAATTTCAGGCCGCCCAGGAAAATATCGACGTACAGCGCCGCGCCACCAACCTGCAAGTGAAGACCTCGTTTCGCGGCGTCAACACCTCCATCAGCCAGGTGGCGGCGTACAAGTCGGCGATTGCCTCGGCGCAAAGCGCGCTGGACGCCACCCTGGCCGGTTTCGAGGTGGGCACGCGCACGATGATCGACGTGTTGCTGGTGCAAAGCAATCTGTACCAGGCCAAGCTGAACTACGCCCAGGCCCGCTACAACTACCTCAACAACAGCCTCTCCTTGAAACAGGCGGCGGGGATTTTGATGCGGGAAGATGTGGAGATGCTCAACCGCTGGTTGAGCAAGAACTGAGAGAGCGCGAGGCTTGCCTTGCGCAGTGATAAGTCGGGAAGGTGCGTGCCGGGGAGGCAAATGCCCTGCAACGCCCGCCGCATGCATTGATTTTCCATGTGAAAGCTGCGATGCTAAAAAACGTGTTGATCCAATAGATACCCTTTGCTACAGCACACTTGCCTTCCGTGGCAGGAACAAGTTTCGTGTTGCGCCATAGATTCGAGCCTTTTTCAAATTTTATGATGGCAAGGCGCTAGACTTGTACCCAACGCTTTTCATGTTTTTTATACTGCTTTACAATAACGGTTTTGGTCGAGCCCACGTTTACCTGGTGAGCCGAAATTTTGAGGGGCCAATTGCAAAGGAGACCCCTTCCGGTTTCGACTTCTTGGATGAACTTAATCCAAGACTGCTATCGAACAACTTATTGCTCCCTTATATTGTAGCTATTTGAAAAGAGTATTTCCGGGCAACCTTCGCTGCTTGTTTCAAGTACTCAACACAGCGGGAGGCTGCTTTCAAACGGGCACGGCTGAGCCATGAAGACCTTGAGAAAATAGCAATCGGCTCACACCCTATTGAACGAGTTGTTGCGGAAGGCTTCTCCTTCCAAAGACCAAGTACCATAAGAGAAAACTTCCGCCTGCTTAACCAAAAGCTCGACGTGGGCGGGGCAATGCGCCTCCTCCGTCGGCACATCCTATCCCGCTTATTCAAAGCCTCCTGTCGTTCCACGCGCCAATGTGGAAACCACAATAATATGGACACCATGCCAACCCAAACCCAATTGCAAGACGATTTCATCACCCTGGCCCACGGCAACGGCGGGCGTTACATGCGCGAGCTGATCGACTATTTGTTCGCCCGCCATCTGCAAAGCGGCTGCCTGGACACGACGGTCGACGCGGCGCGCGTCCCGGTCGATCTCAAAGGCGGCGAGCTGGAGCTGATGGCGACCACGGACGGCTTCACCGTCGAGCCCTTGGAGTTTCCCGGCGGCAACATCGGCAGCCTGGCCGTCCACGGCACTGTCAACGACCTGGCCGTGGCCGGCGCGACGCCGTTGTACCTGACTTTGAACGCCTTCATCGAGGAAGGGCTGGAGGTCACGCTGCTGGAGCGGATTCTGGCGGCGATGGCGGAGGCTTGCCGCGACTGCGGCGTGCGCGTGGTGGCCGGCGACACCAAAGTGGTACGGCGCGGCCAGGGCGGGGGGATTTATCTCGCCACGACCGGCATTGGCGTGCGGCCCAGCGCGCTGCGGCTAGGCTTGGATCTGGCCCAAGCAGGCGATCAGATCCTGGTCAGCGGCCCGGTCGGCGACCATGGCACGGCGGTGATGCTGGCGCGCGAACAGTTCGGGCTCAGGGGCGATTTGCAGTCCGACGCCGCCAGCGTGCTGCCCATCACCCAGGCCTTGCTGGAAGTCCCCGGGCTGCGTTTCATGCGCGACCCGACGCGCGGCGGCATCGCCACGGTGGCGCATGAAATCGCGCGGGCGGCGGGAGCCACGGTCAGGCTGTTTGAAGCCCGCATCCCCGTCCGGGAGCCGGTGCGGGCGGTCTGCGAGATGCTCGGCTACGACCCCTACTTTTTAGCCTGCGAAGGCCGCGTAGTCGCCATCCTGGCCCCGGACTCCGCCGAAGCGGCCTTGCTGAAACTGCGCGAAAAAGGCTATGGAGACGCCGCGCTGGTCGGCGAAGTGCAGGCCGGGCCGGCCAAGGTGGTGTTGGAAACCCGCCTAGGGGGCGAGCGGGTTTTGGAAGAACTCGAAGACGATCCGCTGCCGCGCATTTGTTGACGCCCGCGCGGCATTTTCCTACGCCAGCCCGGCCAACACATCCGCCAAGCGACTGGAGGAATCCTCCAAATCTTCCGGCGCGGCCATCAGCAAAGCCGGTAAGGCGGTGATTTCAAGCGTGTTCAGGATCAACTGGCCGGTGGAATTGAGATGCTGCACCCACCACACATGGGGCAGGCGCGTCAGGCGGATGCGGCACTCGCCATAGCCTTTGGACAGGATCGAAATGCCGGCCAGCCCCAGGCATTCCACCAAAAACGCCATGTCTTCGGGCGTCATCGGCAACAGCGTCAGATTGATGACCTCTTCGGAACCGGGGGCAAAGGCGCGGGATTTGGCGAAAACCTCATGCACCAGGGCCGGGGCATTCATCAGGTTGGCTGGGAAAACCTCGGGGAAACTCGGCGGGGAATCATGGGAAACCACCCAGTCCGCGAGTTTTCTAGGAAATGCGCCGGTTTCAAGATAATCCCGCTCCAGCTTTCCATCCTGGTAATGCCTGACGCGCCAGACGCCGGTGAACACCGCTTCGTTGACAATCAAGCGCCCGCCCGGCGCGTCCGCCAGGATACTGATTTCCCCCTCCCCCAACACCTGGTCGGCGAATGTCCGAGTATCCGCCTCATATGCGGACAAGTCGATGACAGCAGCGTCCCCGCCCTGTCGGCTGGAGGCCAAACCCTCGGCCAGCCGCGTCAATAACTGCTTGCCTTCGGGTATCTCCCCCCAACCGTGCAACGACGGCGGCGCGAATGTCCGCATCGTCTCCGGCAAGGCCACATAAAGACATTCGGGGTCGTCGAAAGGCGTCACCGGGACGGCGGCTTCAAGGGCCAGGGCGGCGTGTTTGTCCAGCATGATCAATCCTAAAAAGAGTCAAATCTGCCCAAGGAACCGCCCGTCGCCGAAACGGCAAGCCGCTTCGGCGGACGGGCGGTGCCGCTCATATTCCTTCATGCCGATGGCCCCGTGTCCCTGGGCCAGGCTTTGCGCCTTCGGCGTGGCCGCGACGCCCATCTCCGCCAGATAGCCGAGGACGCGATCCATCGCCGGCCGCATTTGCGCCTTGACCACCGGGCTCAGGCTGCCGCCATAATCCTCCAACACGGCCGGCTGTACGCCAATCAACACAAGCCGGGCTGGACAGTTTCCCAGCAATTGGCACAAGGCTAATACTTCCTGGAAACTGATTTGGTGCAAGCTCATTTTTTTCGCGCCCAGATACGCGGGCACCTCGCCGTCGCGAAGCTCCACCAACATTCCCGGCTCCAGTTGGAAGTCCACCGCGTCGATAATCACCAGCGTATCGACCGCTTGCACATACGGGATTAAAGCCAATCCTTGCGTGCCGCCGTCCAACAAGCTGACCTCCGCCGGAAACTCATAAAGCTCCTCCAAGGCCTGCACCACCCGGACGCCAAAGCCCTCGTCTGCCCATAGCAGATTGCCGATGCCGAGAATGAGAATATTCGGGCCGCTCATGGCCGGTCGTCTTTCCAAGTCCGCCAGCCATCCACCATCGTCGTCGTCATCGACTGGCGGGAGACTAACTGCTCGCGCAGGACAATGTAAATATGGACAATAGTGAATATCACCAAATACCACATCCCCAGATGATGCCAACTATGCGCGGCCTGGCTTCCACCTAACAGCGGAATGACCCAGCCGAACCCACGGTCGGCCCAACTGCCAGACCCCAAACCTTCGCTATACAGCGCAAATCCGGTGACGATCATGAACATCGAGCCCAGCACAAAAAACACAAATATCGCCAGGCCGGCCAGCGGATTATGGCCGACATGCTTGCGCGCCTCGGGCACCAGGAACAGATACCAGAGGATTTCATGCCACACGCCTTGCCACCAGTCGAGGCGGTGGACTTCCGGCAAAAACAACTGCCGGGAGTATTGGTTGCCGACGAAAGCCCAGTACACCCGGCCCAACAAACCCACCGCCAGCACATACCCGGCTGAAAAATGGACAAAGCGGATATAGCCAAACAGAAAATGCTCGCTGGCCTCCCCGTCCGTGACCACTGGCGGAGAGCCTATCAAATAACCGGTGACTGCCAGCGTCACCAGCGCCAAGGCATTGATCCAGTGCCACAAGCGCACTGGCTTTTCGTACACATAAACCGGAGTTTGCGTCAAAGCCGGGGAAGACATGGCATCCTCCTAGGCGGCTTGCAGCAGCAGAAACAATCCTACGCCGCCGATGACCAGCCCCGATGCGCGATAAGCGGCGGCGACTGGCAGCAGACGCCGCCCCAGCAATATCCCAACACCGTGCAATAGGCCTGTGGCGCAGACAAAGCCCAGCGCATAAGGCAGAAACACCGTGCCCTGCCCCATTTCCGCGCCATGGGCAGCCCCGTGGAACAACGCGAACAAACCGGCCAGCGCGGCGGCAACTGGACTGGACAAGCGCACTTTCCCCGCCACCATCAGCCCCAACAACAATACCGAAGCCGCGACGCCATACTCCACGCTCGCCCCGCTCAAACCGGCCGCGCCCAAGACGCCGCCCAACACCATGGCGGCCATGAAAGCCGAAGGTAATAGCCAAAGCCGGCGGGAACCGGGCGTGGCGAACACCGCCCACAAACCCACCCCCACCATCGCCAGCAGATGATCCAAACCCGACCAAGGATGGGCAAAGCCGCTGGCCCAGCCCTCCACCGGATGAAACCCGGTGTGGGCATTGGCGGTTTGGGCCACGCAGGCGGACGCTAACAGTATCAATAAACGGCGGAATTTCATGACAGGCTCCTCGGTTATCTCACTTTTATCCGGGTAAGCTCTTTGCCGTCACGATCCATGATATGGGTCGAACAGGCAAGGCAAGGATCGAAACTATGCAAAGTGCGCAGGATTTCCAAAGGCTGGTCGGCGATGGCCACCTGGGTATTCATCAACGCCGCCTCGAACGCGCCGATATTGCCTTTCGGGTCGCGTGGCGAACCGTTCCACGTGGTCGGCACGATGCACTGGTAATTGTCGATTTTGCCCTCCTTGATAACGACCCAATGGCCCAGCGCGCCGCGCGGCGCTTCGGTGGTGCCCACGCCTTTGGCTTCTTTCGGCCAAGTCGCAGGCTCCCAGTGCGTGGTGTTGGCGGTGGTCAAATCCCCGGCCTTGATCGTCCGCACCAGTTTGTCCTGGAAATGCCGCATCAAATGGGCGCAATACTGGGCCTCCAAACCCCTCGCCGCCGTGCGTCCCAAGGTCGAGAACAAAGCCGTGACCGGCAGCCCCAAATCGGTCAGCAATTTGTCCACCGGCTCCTTGATCGCGGGTATGCCTTTGGCGTAACCGATGATATAACGGGCCAGCGGCCCCACTTCCATCGCGTGGCCGCGCCAACGCGGCGCTTTGATCCAGGAGTATTTCGCGCTTTCGTCGAGATTCTCGATATTCGTCCGCGTGCCCTTGGTTTTCGCGCCCAACTCGAAACGCGGCTGGGTGACGCCATGGAACGGATGCAAGCCCGCGTTTTCGTTGTCGTAGCTATACCAGGAATGGGTCACGAACTCTTGAATCTGCTCGACATCCTTCAAATCAATCTCATGGACTTCCTTCAGATTGCCGTTGATGATGGCCCCGTGCGGTAACAGCAGGTTGTTCAGCGAACGGTCATTGGCGTGTTCGGGTATGTCGCCGTACGACATCACATTTTGACCCGACAAGCCGCCGCCATACAGCCAATCCTTGTAAAATGACGCGATGGCTTGCAAATCGGGCAGATAAACCTGCTCGATGAACTCAATGGTGCGGTCGATAATGGAGGAGACCATATTCAGCCGTTCCATATTGATCGCGCCGACCGCGCCGACGCCATCGACATTGATCGCGCAAGGCACGCCGCCCACCAGCCAATTCGGATGCGGGTTTTTACCGCCGTAGATAGTGTGGATTTTGACGATGTCTTTCTGGAAATCCAAGGCCTCCAGATAATGCGCCACCGCCATCAAATTGGCCTCCGGCGGCAGCTTGTAAGCCGGGCTGCCCCAATAGCCATTAGCGAACGGCCCCAACTGGCCGCTTTCGACAAATTTCTTCAAGCGGCTGGCGATATCCATGAAATACCCTGGCGAGGACTTGCCCCAGGGCGAAATACTCTGCGCCAGCGCCGAGGTCGCTTTCGGGTCGGCCTTCAACGCGCTGACCACATCCACCCAGTCCAGCGCATGCAAATGATAGAAATGCACCAGATGGTCATGCGCCTGCAAAGTCAGTTGCATGATATTGCGGATGGTGTTGGCATTCTCGGGAATGCTGATATTCAGCGCGTCCTCCACCGCCCGCACCGAGGTCAGCGCGTGCGTGCCAGTGCAGACGCCGCAAATCCTTTCGGTGAACGCCCAGGCGTCGCGGGGGTCGCGGCCTTTCAAAATCACTTCCAAGCCGCGCCACATCGTGCCGCTGGACACCGCGTTGCGGATCACATTGTTCTCGTCGAGGTTGACCTCGCAACGCATATGCCCTTCGATACGCGTGACCGGATCGACGACGATGCGCTTGCCGCTGTCGTTCAGCGCAAAGCCGTTGGGTGTTTGGCTGGCCGTCATACTTTTTCCCCTGTTTCGCTATTCTTGTGCTTCTTGGCGGAAACCGCCGCATGCGCCGCGATGCCCACACCCACCGCCCCCGCCGCCGCCAGGCCCAGCGCGTCGGCGTTGGACTCGACGCCGAACACATTGAGCTGGGTCACACGGTCGTAGAACGAGCCCTTGTCCCAGAAATCCTCCTCGGAACAGCCGATGCAGCCATGGCCGGACTGGATGGGGAAAGACGTGCCCTCGTTCCATTTCACCGTCGAGCAGGCGTTGTAAGTCGTCGGCCCCTTGCAGCCCATTTTGTACAGGCAATGGCCTTTGCGCGCGGCCTCGTCGTCCCATTGCTCGACAAACTGGCCGGCGTCGAAATGCGGGCGGCGGTAGCACTTGTCGTGGATGCGCTGGCCGTAGAACATCTTCGGCCGGCCCTGGCGGTCGAGTTCCGGCAGCTTGTCGAAGGTCAACATATAAGTAATGACCGCCGTCATGACTTCGGCGATGGGCGGGCAGCCCGGCACTTTGATAACCGGCTTATCGAGAATGACTTTATGCACCGGCGTCGCCTGGGTCGGATTCGGCTTTGCCGCCTGCACGCACCCCCAAGACGCGCAAGAACCCCAGGCGATCACCGCCGCGCAATCCTTAGCCGCGTAGCGCAGGCGCTCGACAAACGGCTTGCCGCCGACGATGCAATACATGCCGTCTTCGTTCAACGGCGGATTGCCTTCGACCGCGAGTATATAGCGGCCTTTGTATTTGCGGATGGTTTCCTCCATGACCGCCTCGGCCTGGAAACCCGCCGAGGCCATCAGCGTGTCGTCATAATCCAGCGACAGCATGGACAACACGACATCTTTGGCCAAAGGATGCGCAGAGCGGATGAAAGACTCGGAACAGCAGGTGCATTCCAGCCCGTGCAGCCACAATACCGGCGTGCGCGGCTTGGTTTCCATCGCCTGGACGATATTGCCGACAAATTGCGGCCCCAAGGCCAAGGACGAAGCCGTCAGGCTGCAATACTTTAAAAAACTGCGTCGGCTGATTCCCTGGCGGCGCATCACATCGTAAAAACTGTCGGGACGCTCGGACATTTCTCCTCCCCGTGAGTCTTCGTTATTGTTGTCGCTGGCGAGGATCGGTCAAAACGCCCCGCGTGGCGCTTAATCCTTAGCTTGTGTAAGGCATTTGTCAATGACAAATAACGCGCCATGGAGGCTTTGTGTTGATTTACAAGGGCTTGGCTGGATGGCGGAGTGTCTGGAAGACGACAATTGATGTCGCAATGGCGATTGATTGTCGGGTTTGTGCCATGGTGAACCTGGCTTGCGGAGGTTGATTTTTTGGAGGGATGCTGCGATGCTTGGTTTCGATCTGGCCGCGTCCTTGATCCAGCTCGGTGGCGGTCGGAGGAGTAAGGTGTGTTTGTCGCGCCCATGAGGCCCGTTTGCTGTGCCTTAGTTGTTTGCAAACTCTAAGGTGGCGAGGTGCTCAACTTAAAAACGTTAGGCGTTTCGTAAGAGGCACTCTGGGCTTGCCAATTCATAGAAAAGATGCGCAGAAAAACAAAACTCATCAATCGTGACTGTTGTGCCCCCTCCGCTAGCCCATCCTACCCCTTTCAAGGAAAACAGAATATGTGGCTTGAATATTATAAGATAATAATTCGCATGGGGTTTTCTCTGCTATATGTAATTGCGGTAATTACCTGCATAATTAATCCTTCGGTGTTCAGGAATAGGCAAACAGGTGCGGCACCAAAACGAGCATTATGCTTTATAGCAATAACCGCATTATATATTATAGGTGTTATTGTTTTGAGGATATTATTTCCTTATTCACACGAAATGTGATCCAATAGCCGTGTAGCGGAACATTAGACAGACTTTAAGGGGGAATTCTTGAAACCAACAGTTTATATAGAAACCTCAATTATCAGCTATCTCACATCAAGGCCAAGCAATGACATTCGTGTAGCTGCAAGCCAAAACGCAACTATTGAATGGTGGGAAAACCGTCGCCCTGCCTTCGATTTGTATGTTTCTGAATTTGTCTTGACCGAAGCCGGTTTCGGTCACCCGGACGCTGCAAACCGTCGCATGGCCGTTCTTATACATATTCCAGAACTTGAGACCGTCGAAGACGTTAGAATTCTGGGCAAGGCATTAATTGCTAAGGGTTCGTTACCGGTCAAAGCAGAAATTGACGCTTACCATATTGCGGTTGCAGCAGTGCATGGGATTGAATATCTACTTACTTGGAATTGCACTCACATTGCTAATGCTGTTATGCGGCCTAAAATCGAATCTCAGTGTAGAGAATTTGGCTATGAGCCGCCAATAATTTGTACACCACAAGAACTTATGGAGGGCTAATTTTATGTGGCAAGACCCAATAGTAAAAGAAACTCGTGAGCTTCGAGAGGAATACGCTGAGAAGTTTAACCATGACCCCGATGCTATTTTTGAGGATATTCTTAAGCGTCAGAGTCAGGCTGGCAAGAAGCTAGTCTCTCTACCTCCCCGAAAACCCCTATTTAAACCCCAAGCAGCCTAACATTGCGTTCCAGCGCACCCGCGCCACGAAGCGGCTTGGTGTTTTCAAGTTTTGTGGGGTGGCGCGGGGCGCTGATCGTGGGCGTTAGCAATCAAAAAGTCAGGCAATTCATAATGACACTTGAAGAATGGAAAGCAATTGCGGACGTTACAAGTAAATTTGTAACTGCTTTCGGGATTATTGTTGGTGGAGGTTGGGCACTTTGGAAATTTGGAATTCAAAGAGAGGCTCATCCTAAAATTGAATTCGATCTGGAACTTAACATTTTAGGAAAGCAGAAAGAATCTTTAATTGTTGAAGTTATTGCGAAGGTCACTAATAAAGGATTGGTTCGACATTGGTTACGTGATTTCAGCTTTGATCTTTTGTATCTACCTAAAGATCAACCAGTTCAGCTTGGTGACGAACGCATCAACATGCAGGTGCTGTTTACCCCTGTATTTAAAAAGCGGTATTGGATACCTTCAACATGGTTGGAAACATTCATCGATCCAGGGATATGTCAGCGCTATACGTACGTTGCTTCGGCACCAGCAAATGCTGCATACATCCTTGTTTTTGCACAGTTTAAATACCCAGACTCGAAAAGTGCATTTCATACTGCCCAGAAACTTTGGGCAGTGAATAGCTAGTAAAGCGATGCCAACCAAACGCTCAACGCGGACGCGGGCGATAAAGCTGCCCGCGCCGGTTTGCTATGGCCGCTTGATTAAGCCAGGCAGCCAGGGTGGGCAAGCAAAAAGCCTGTCCCATCCAGCCTCACAACTGAGTTTAAGGCTGGCGATGCTCGACCGGATGCAATTTCACGAACATGTCGAAGGCGAACCAGAGAAACAGCCAGCCTGGCACGCTTTCGACCATCAACCCTTTTTTGCCAATAGACCAGACGCCCGCGCCGACAAAGGCGAGCGGGAGAATCAGCTTGAGATTGACAGGAAGCCCTGTGGCCTGGCGCAGGCGCTGGTTTAGATCGTTGATAGCGTCGATAAATCCGGGCGAATGACCGTTCGCCCTGCCGGAATCGCCCTCTTCTCCGATACTCGGCACATGGGCAATCGATTCCACCGCCACATCCAAGTCCTCCAGGAAACTCAGAATACCGGCCATGCTATGATGCTCGTTGTCATAGTGGACTGTCACGCTGCCGCAGGCCGGATTGAGCCGGACATCGCGTATCCCTGCGCATGACCTCAATGTAGACCCGATCCCTTCCATGGCCTGTCGATCCCGGCAGTGGGCGAGCAGTTTGAAGCGTATGCGCCCCGGTGTATGGCTGGCGAGCTGGGCGTGGTTTTTAGCCTTCGGTTTTTGATTGCTCATGCTGAATTCCAGAAGAGTGATGTGCTTTCGCCTATTTTCAAGGGCTTGCACCCTGTGCAAGATAAATCTTGCACTCCGGACTTGGCTTAACTTTCTGCCGCCGCCAAGCTGACGCGGCTAATCTCCACCATTCGCGCCTCGATCCATTCCTCCGCCCGCTTGTTGACCTCGGCGGCGCTCAGTTGGCTGGCGTCGATGGGCGGGCCGATGTGGACTTGGATCACGCCGGGGAATTTCAAAAACGCGTTGCGCCGCCAAAACTCGCCGGCGTTGTGCGCCACCGGCAGCACGGGGCAGCCGGCGCGGTGGGCCAGCATGCCGCCGCTGGCGTTGTAGCGGCCCCGCTGTCCGGGCGGCACGCGGGTGCCTTCCGGGAAGATCACCACCCAGCGTCCGGCTTGCAATCGCGCCTCGCCGTCGCGCAAGACTTGCTTCAGCGCGGCAGTTTTCGCGCCGCGGTCGATGGCGATGGGCTCCAGCGTCGCCATGGCCCAGCCCCAGACGGGGATGCGCAACAGTTCTTGCTTCAGCAGAAACACCAAGGGTGGGAAGATGGCCTGGAAATGGAACGCCTCCCAGGCCGACTGGTGTTTGGACAGGATCACGCCATTTTTTTCAGGGATGTTTTCCAGGCCATGCACTTCATGGGTCATGCCGCAGATGTGTTTCAACATCCACAGGTTGAAACGCACCCACCATTGGGCGATGGCGTAACGGGCCAGGAAGGGGCGGCTGCGCGCCATCAACACCACCGGGCCGATGGCGAAAGTCGACAGCACTTGGCCTAGGTAGAAAATAGCGGAACGGACGACAATGTTAAGATTTGCCTTGGGTAAAGAGGATGTATTGGGCTGCTTCATGGAGGTTGACGAAAGTTTGGACATCGAGATCGGGGTTGCGCCGCAAGGTTCGTTTGCCCTTGCCGGTTTCCACCAGGATAGGTTCCGCGCCGACGCTTTGGGCGGCTTGCAAATCGCTCAGGGAATCGCCCACCGCCACGACGCCGCGCAAATCCACCTGGTGTTCACGGGCGAAGCGCTCGTACAGGCCGGTCCGGGGCGTGCGGCAGTCGCAGCCGTCCTCGGGGCCGTGGGGGCAGACGAAGACCGCTTCGATCTGGCCGCCCAACGCCGCCAACTGCTTGCGCATTTTGTCGTGGACGCGTTCCAGTGCCGCCAGGTCGAACAGTCCGCGCCCCAGCCCCGCCTGGTTGGTCAACAGAGCCACGCGGAAACCGGCGCGGTTCAATTGGGCGATGGCCTCCAGACTGCCCGGAAGCGGAATCCATTCCTCGGGTGATTTGATGTAGTCGGCGGCGTCTTCGTTGATGACCCCGTCGCGTTCGAGAATGACCCAGCGCATGTGTTTTTATCCCTAGTCGGGCTAGCTTAAACGGCTATTGTAAAGCGAAACCGCCACGCTAGGCTTTTTCCCGCAAGGCCTCGCCGTCGTAGGCGACGCCCGCCCAGCCGTGTTGGATGAAGGCGCGGAGGTTGGCGTGGTTGACCGCTTCCGGGCGCTCCAGCACGTCCTTCCAATAGTAGTCGCCGAAAAGCCCCAGAGTTTGCTCCGCCGTCAAACGGTGCAATTGGCCAAAATAAAACAGCTTGCAAGAGCCTTCGTTGGCGCCGGCCTCGTTCACCACGCCGCCATTGACGAAGCGGGTCGGCGTGTAGTCATAATACGCCGCGACGATGGCGATGGCGTCCGGGAAGGACACTCTCCCACCGGCTCTCACGTGGGTCAAAAATTCTTCAAGTCGCATGGGTTTTCCTGATGGTTGGAAGAAGGGCGTCGGCTCATGCCGGGAAGCGAATGGAGCCCCGCCGCCAGCCGCCGCGGAAGCGCTTTGCAAGCGCGCGCTTGAAAACCGCTCCCGCGGTCAAGTTTAACCCAAGGTTTTTGCCCGAATCCAATATCAAACCACATTAAAAAGGTGATGCCATGAGTTCATTCATTATTTCAGGCAGCCGGGGGACCGACGACCCGACGATGGCGACGCTTCCGTTCATCGCCGCGAAAACGGCCAAGGAACAAGGCCACGACGTGATCCTGTGGCTGTGGAACGAGGCCGTCGTCCTGGGCCGGGCCGGGGTCGCCGACCATGTGACCGGGGTCAACCTGACGCCGCTCAAAGATCTGCTGGCCGCCGTGCAAGCGGCGGGGATTCCGATCTGGGTCTGCGGCGCTTGCGCCGTCGCCCGGCGGATCGGGGCGGAGGATTTGGTCGAAGGCGCGTCCATCAAGGGCATGCCGGACTATATCGCCAGCGTGCTGGCGCGCGACAAGAGCATCACCTTCTGACCCAAGGCTACCGGCCGGCCGGCAGCAGCTTGATCCGCTGCCAATTCGTGGCGAAGTCGTCGATGACTTCCTCGTCGGCCCCGAATATGACCGTGTGCTTGTAGGTGCTTTCCACTGGCATGCCGCCGCGCGTAGGCGCGGCAAAGCGCCAATGCTGCACCGCCCCCAGCACCTGGTTGTCCAGCTCGTCGTAGCCGCTGCTTTGGATCAGATCGACGTCGCTGGTGTGGCCGTCCCGCGAAATGTGGATCAACACCACAACCACCCCCCGCTGCCCTTTCCTCACCGCGTTCAATGGATAATAAATGCGCGGATTGATGTTCAAGATGGCCCCTGGATGGACGCCCGTGTCAGGCTTCGCGCGGCTGGCGGGCGCGGGCGCGGCGTCAGAGGCCGCCGGCTCGTCGTGGCTGTAGGTGTTGGAAAGCTGCTGGAAGTCGTCCTTGAATTCGGGCACCGGCTCTTCCTTGGCGGCCGGCTTGGGCCGCCTGGGCGGTTTGACCGGCCTAGGCTCGACGGTTTTTTCCGGCGGCTTGGGGCGGGGCCGTTCCGGCGGCTTCGGACGAGGCATTTCCGGCGGTTTGGGCTTGGGCGCGGGTTTCGGCTTCGGCTTCGCGGCCAGTTTGACCGGTGGAAGCGGCTTGGGCGGCGGGGGAAGCGGGGCCGCAGGGCTGGGCCTGGGCGGCTGGGCGAGGGGCGCGGGCTTTGCGGCAGGCAGCGTGGTCAGCGTGACCTCTATCCCTTCTTCGACTTTTTTGGCTTCAAGCAAGGACGATTTCTCTTGCCTATGCAAAAAAACCCACAGAAACAAAAGATGCAGCATCACCGATAAAGCGGCCGCCAGCCAAAAGCGCCAGCCATCCCCGGCCGAAGGCTGCCTCCCGCAAGCCACTGGCAACGCAGTCCTATACATCGGAGGCGGTTTCCCAGGCCATGCGCCCGACTCTGGCTGAGTGAATCAGATGTCCGCCCCCCCGGATCTTGGGGAGGGAGGCAATCGAACCCTCCTCCGGAAACGCTGCTGTTGCTGAATTATTGAAACCAAAAACCACGCGATACCATCAAAAACACCCTCGGGAACACCCCGCTCTAGAGGTGTTTTTCCGCCTAAGTATACCGAGTTTCGCCTGCCGGTGGTGGCCGTCCGGCTCTAAGCCTTGAAAACAGGCCATCATGCACGGATTTTTCTAGCGGACGCCGCCGGTCGGCCCCGAGCCCTTCGCGACAGCGGCACCATTGCCCTTAAAGTTGTATAATTTATATCACTTCTACAGCGTCAACAACGCGCCAGAAGCCTTTAGATTCATAGGCTTTTCATGAAGCCACATGCAAAATACGCATTTAAAACAGTTTTATCGAGGCAACCATGAGCCAACAACCCCCCAATTGGGCCTCCGAAGCCCTATGGAAAAAAATCGCCATTGGCGTGACAGCGGGCTCGTTCGTCCTGCTGGTCTTCCTGACTTTCGACACGCTCGCCAAAGTTTCGGTGGGCGGCGAGCGGGTGCGCGCCTACAGCGTCATCAACCAGGAAATCGACTACCGCTACGACGAGCGGAAAAAGCGCTTCCAGCCGGTCATCGGCAAGGACGCGCCGCTGTTCGGCCAGAAGCTGACGGAAGAGGAAGCCGAGAAGCTGGTCACGCTGGGCAAGAAAACCACCCAGGCCAAAAACTGCATGAACTGCCACACCTTGCTGGGCAACGGCGCGTATTACGCGCCCGACCTGACCAAGGCTTGGCTGGACCCGGGCTGGATCGACGCCGGCAACCGCGAAATGCTCATGCTGGCTTTCCTGAAAGACCCCGTCGGCAACGCCCGCGGCTTCGGCTCGGGCCGGCGCATGCCCAACCTCGGCATCACCGACGAGGAGGCGCGCGGCGTCGTCGCCTTCTTGAAGTGGATGTCAGCCATCGACACCAACGGCTTTCCGAACAACTTTAAAACTTTGAACGCGCAGGCGCAGCCATGATGATGAAAACAATCGCCGCCGTGCCCGGCAAAATCACCGCCGTCTTCGGCAAACTCGACAGCCCGCATTTGAACGGCGGCCAGCAACTTTCGGTGAAATATTTCTCCGTGGCGACGGTGCTGTTCTTCGCGCAACTGCTGTTCGGCCTGCTGGCCGCGATCCAGTTCATCGCGCCGGGCTTTTTGTTCGGCTGGCTGGATTTCAGCGTCAACCGCATGGTGCATATCAACGCGATGGTGGTGTGGCTGTTGTACGGCTTCATCGGCTCGGTGTACTGGTTCCTGGAAGAAGAAAGCGGCACCGAGATCGCCGGGCTGAAGCTGGGCGAGATCGCGTTTTATGTGCTGACCGGCGCGGTGGCTGTCGTCGTGCTGGTGTATTTGCTGATCCAGACCGGGCCGGGCAAGGACAGCACGATCTGGCTCATCAACGAGGGTCGCGAATACATCGAAGCCCCGCGCTGGGCCGACATCGGCATCGTCGCCGTCATGCTGGTGTTCTTCTACAACGTCGCCGCCACCTTCATGAAAGGCCGCTGGTCGGGCATTTCCGGCGTGCTGACTTTGGATTTGATCGCGCTGGCCGGTTTGTATTGCGCCGGCATGTTTTACATGACCAATATCACCGTCGACCAATATTGGTGGTGGTGGGTGATCCATTTGTGGGTGGAGGCGACCTGGGAAGTGCTGGTCGGCTGCATCATGGCCTGGTCGCTGATGCATTTGATCGGCGCGCGCCGCAAGATCGTGCAGACTTGGCTGTATGTGGAGGTGGCGCTGATGTTTGGCTCCGGCATCTTGGGGCTGGGCCATCATTATTTCTGGATCGGCACGCCGGACTACTGGTTCTCCATCGGCGGCTTCTTCTCCGCGCTGGAGCCGATTCCGCTGGTGGCGATGGTCGTGCACTCGGTCTATGACGCCGGCGTGCACCAGTTCAAAAGCCGCAACCACCCTGCCCTGGCCTGGATCATCGCCCACACCTTCGGCAACTTCTTGGGGGCCGGCGTGTGGGGCTTCATGCATACGCTGCCGCAGATCAACCTGTACACCCACGGTACGCAATGGTCGGCCTCGCACGGCCACCTCGCGTTCTTCGGCGCGTACGCGACCATCAACATCGCCTTCTTTTACATGGCGGTGCAGAAATGGCGCGGCGACGTGTGGATGGGCGGCGAGCTGCCGGGCAACGGCTGGAAGTGGAAATGGGCGATGGCGCTGCTGAATCTCGGCGTGCTGGGCATGACCATCGCCTTGCTGATCGCCGGCTACGAGCAGTCCTTCATCGAGCGCGCCGTGGAAGGCTCGACCTGGAGCGGCTATTTCACCGCGCAAAACCATCCCTGGTTCCAGCAGGCCATGGTCTGGCGGCTGCTGTTCGGCCTGATGACGACGGCCGGGCTGGTGCTGCTGATCTGGGATTTGACGACCATCGGCAAAGGCGAGACCCGGACGGCGTTGGCATTGGCCGAAGCGGATTGAGCGGTTAATAAACCGGCGCGGTCTTCGAGACCGCGCCGGTCTTATTCCGCTTTCAATAGGGATAACATCGCTTGAAGCGATGTTATCCCTCCGCTTAGAACCCCACTGTGTACAACAGCGCGCCAGTCTTGCTGTCGCGCTGCTGGGCCATATCCTTGCCGGTGGTGGTATTCCGGCCCAGC
>Ga0265327_10000327_pt1 | contig 90721 bp, 79 predicted proteins | sample 41621metaG_FD_202089 | JGI IMG/M metagenome (GOLD analysis project Ga0265327, IMG submission 202089) | Rhizosphere microbial communities from Carex aquatilis grown in University of Washington, Seatle, WA, United States - 4-16-21 metaG | ecosystem: Host-associated > Plants > Roots > Rhizosphere...
GCCGGACAAGCTCACCGTCGAACGACGGTTGAAGGCCAGGCCGCCGCCGGTAGCGGTGCCGCTGCCGGTGTCGTTGTTCACGCCGGCTTCCAGCCAGAAGCTGGCAGCGAGGCCGCCGCCGAGGTCTTCAGTGCCGCGGAAACCGATGCGGCTGGAGTTGTAGCCGGAGTTGCCCAGAACGGTCTTCGTCTGATTGACGGTCACGCCGAGCGGCGTTTGGGACTGAGACTTGTAGCCGCTGATCGACGCGTCGACCACACCGAACAGGGTGACAGACGACTGGGCCGAAGCGACACCGGCGACAGCCAGCGCAGCCAGGGCAACTAGAGATTTTTTCATTGCAAGTTTCTCCAAGGTTAAACATAGGGCTCCGGCGCGAAGGGCTCACCGTGACTGGCACTTCTGTGCTCCCACCGGACCCCGGGCCAACCTCCTTTTGGGAAGTTGTCGCTATTGCACCAGAGGCGCGTGGTCAGGGCAAAACAATTCCGTCGAAAATAAAGACGGTTCAGAGGTTTCGTTGCAGCGCTGCAACAAAGCTTTGGCACCCCCGGCAGATGCCCGGATGAGAAGCGTTCTTGTTGACTAGATGTGACATTTCGTAGATCGGTTCCAATCGGCTCATGAATCGCTCGATCGACACCGTTCTGGGCGCGGCCGACTCGGCCTTGCGCACGCTTTTTGCCAAGCCGCACGCCGCGCGCGCCACGCCCCTGCCGGCTCTCCCGCCCGGCACCCTGAGCGAATCGGAGCGTCGCGAAGCCGGTGCGCTGATGCGCGTCAACCACGTCGGCGAGGTCTGCGCCCAGGCGCTTTACACGGCCCAGGCAGCCTTCAGCCGGGATCCGGCGCTGCGCCGCCAGCTCGAGGCGGCCGCGCTCGAGGAAACCGACCACCTGGCCTGGACTCGCCAGCGCCTGGACGAACTGGGCGCCCACGCCTCGGTGCTGAATCCGCTCTGGTATGCCGGCGCTTTCGGCCTGGGCCTGGTCGCCGGGCGCTTCGGCGATGCGCTGAGCCTCGGCTTCGTGGCCGAGACCGAGCGGCAGGTCGAGGCCCACCTGGAGGGCCACCTCGACCGGCTGCCCGCCGCCGACACGGCTTCGCGCGCGGTGGTGGCCCAGATGAAGATCGACGAGGCGCGTCACGCGGCGCAGGCCCGCGAGGCCGGCGCCCATGAGCTGCCGGTCCCGGTCAAGGGCCTGATGCGGATGGCGGCGCGGGTGATGACGACGGTGGCGCACCGCTTCTGAAGCGGCGCTGCCGGAGCGCCGATCAGCTCTCGATCAGGTCGAAGCTGGTGGTGATCTCCGCCGTCTTGGCCAGCATGATGCTGGCCGAGCAGTAGGTCTCGTGGCTCATCTTGATCGCCCGCTCGACCGCAGCGGCCGGAATGCCCTTGCCGGCCACCGTGAAATGCATGTGGATCTTGGTGAAGACCTTCGGATCCTTCTCGGCCCGTTCGCTGGTGAGCTTCACGCTGCAGCGCTCGACCGCGTGGCGCCCGCGCTTGAGGATCAGCACCACGTCATAGGCGGTGCAGCCGCCGGTGCCGGCGAGCACCGTCTCCATCGGCCGCGCGGCGAGATTCTGTCCGCCGTTCTCGGGCTTGGCCGCATCGGCCGCGCCGTCCATCATCAGCACATGGCCGCTGCCGGTCTCGGCGACGAAGCCCATTGCCGACCGGGCACCGGCATTGCCGGTCCAACTCACTGTGCATTCCATGTTCAAAGGCTCCGAAAGTCGGCGGCGAACAGAGGATGTCCCGCGCCGATCGTGATTTAGTGTTCAAAAAAAGCAACTAGCGTGTTGCATCGCAGCATTCTGCCGATATACTTTATTTCATGGCGCATCGAGAGATGTGCACCGGTTGTCTCCTCCACCCTCCCAATTGGTGGATTTAGCCCCGAGCCGCAAGGCCCGGGGCTTTTTTCTTGTGCCCCCCGCTTAGGCCATGGCCGCGCAGCCGGCAGGCCTATGATCGCCGCCCTATGCCTTCGCCGACGCCCGCCCTGACCCCCGCCGACTACCTGAAGAAGATCCTGACTGCGCGCGTCTACGACGTGGCGGTCGAATCCGCGCTCGAACCGGCGCGCGCGCTCAGCGAGCGCGTGGGCAACACGGTGCTGCTCAAGCGCGAGGACCAGCAGCCGGTGTTCAGCTTCAAGCTGCGCGGGGCCTACAACAAGATGGCCCACCTGAGCGCCGAGCAGCTCGCCGCCGGCGTCATCTGCGCATCGGCCGGCAACCATGCGCAGGGCGTCGCGCTGTGCGGACGCAAGCTGGGCGCGCGTGCGGTGATCGTCATGCCGGTGACCACGCCGCAGCTCAAGGTGGATGCGGTGCGCGCCCTCGGCGGCGAGGTGCACCTGCACGGCGAGAGTTACTCCGACGCCTACGGCTACGCGCTCGAGCAGCAGAAGCTGCATGGGCTGACCTTCGTCCATCCCTTCGACGACCCGGACGTGATCGCCGGCCAGGGCACGATCGCGATGGAGATCCTGCGCCAGCACCAGGGGCCGCTCGATGCGGTGTTCGTCGCGATCGGCGGCGGCGGCCTGATCTCGGGCGTGGCCAACTACATCAAGGCGGTGCGCCCGGAGATCAAGGTGATCGGCGTGCAGATGAACGACTCCGACGCGATGATGCAGTCGGTCGCGGCGCGCGAGCGGGTGGCGCTGCCCGACGTTGGCCTGTTCTCCGACGGCACCGCGGTCAAGCTGGTCGGCGAGGAGACCTTCCGCATCGCCAGCGACCTGGTCGACGAGTTCATCACCGTCGACACCGACGCGGTCTGCGCCGCCATCAAGGACGTCTTCATCGACACCCGCAGCATCGTCGAGCCGGCCGGCGCACTGGCGGTGGCGGCGATCAAGAGCTATGCCGAGCAGAAGGGCACGCGCGGCGAGACCTATGCGGCCATCCTCTGCGGCGCCAACATGAACTTCGACCGGCTGCGCTTCGTGGCCGAGCGCGCCGAGGTCGGCGAGGAGCGCGAGGCGCTGTTCGCGGTGACCATTCCCGAGGAACGCGGCAGCTTCCGGCGCTTCTGCGAACTGGTCGGCCAGCTGCCCGGCGCATCGCGCAGCGTCACCGAGTTCAACTACCGGATCAGCCACGACCGCGAGGCCCATGTCTTCGTCGGGCTGACGACGACGGCGCGCGGCGAATCAAAGACCATCACCGACACCTTCGTCGCCCACGGCTTCGGCGCGATCGACCTGACGCACGACGAACTGGCCAAGGAGCATGTGCGCCACATGGTGGGCGGACGCAGCGGCCTGGCCCACGACGAGCGCCTGCTGCGCTTCGTCTTCCCGGAGCGGCCGGGCGCGCTGCTCAAGTTCCTGAGCCTCCTGCGGCCGAACTGGAACATCAGCCTGTTCCACTACCGCAACCAGGGCGCGGACTACGGCCGGATCCTGGTGGGCTTGCAGGTGCCTCCGGCCGAGCGCGAGGCCTTCGACGAGTTCCTGCAGACGCTGGGCTATCCCTTCGTCGAGGAAACCGCCAACCCGGTCTACCGGCTCTTCCTGCAGGCCTGAAGCGGCTTCAGTTGGGCGCGCCCGGCGGCCGGAAGCGCCGCGGCAACTGGCCCGAATTCGGCAGTTGCCCCGGCTGCAGGCCCTGCTGCGGTGGCGGCTGCATTGCCGGCTGTGCTGGTGCCTGTGCTTGAGGCGCCGGCGCGGTCACGGCAGGCACGACGCCGGTGGAAAGCGCGCTCGCGGGCGGCGGGTTGGCCGCCAGCGGCCGCGCCGGCAATTGCAGGCTGAAGGCCGGGTCCGAATTGCCGCCCGAGCCGATCGCCGCGGCCCGCTTGTCCAGCGACTGCAGCACATAGCCATCGGCCAACGTCGCGCCGACCCGGTAGGGCCTGGGCGGCTTGCCGTCGACCGCGATCAGGGCGGCGCCCTGCTGGTCGGCATCGGCCACCACGCCGAACAGCACGAAGCGGCTGGCCGCGTCGGGTGCCGCCACCACGCGCGCCTGCGTCGGCACCGCGCCGAGCAGCTGCGCCACCAGGGCCGGATCGGGCGCCGTCTCGGGCGCGGCTGCGACCGGCGGGGCCGATGCCTCGCGGGGCGCCGCCAGCCGAAGCCCCCAGAAGACGATGCTCGCGGCCGCGAGCGCCCACACGGCGGTGGTCGCCGAGATGAGCGGCCAGCGGGGGGATGCATAGGGCACGGACATGGGGCCGGATTATCATTCACCGATGCGGCGCCCGCCGCCTTTCCGACCCTGCGACCCCAGTCATGCCCACTTTTCAACGCCTCCGCGTCCGAGCCTCCGCTGCCGCGGTGCGCGGCTTCACCCTGATCGAACTGATGGTGGTCCTGGTCATCATCGGCGTGCTGGCCGCGCTGATCGTGCCGAACGTGATCGAGCGCGCGGACGACGCCTGCGTCACCGCCGCCAATACCGACATCAACAACCTGATGCAGGCCCTCAAGCTCTATCGGCTCGACAACCAGCGCTATCCGACCGCCGAACAGGGCCTGCAGGCGCTCGTCACGCGGCCCACCAGCGGTCCGGCCGCGCCCAACTGGAAGGCCTACATCGACAAGCTGCCGGCCGACCCCTGGGGCCATCCCTACCAGTACCTGAATCCAGGTATCAAGGGCGAGATCGACGTGCTCTCGCTCGGCGCCGACGGCGAACCCGGCGGCGAGGGAAAGAATGCCGATATCGGCAGCTGGCAGTAGCGCCAGGCGCGCTCGCGCCGCGGGCTTCACCCTGCTCGAACTGCTGGTGGTGATCGCCATCGTCGCGATCGCCACCGCCGGCGTCGCGCTGTCCCTGCGCGACTCGGGCCAGGCCGCGCTCGATCGCGAAGCCGAGCGGCTCGCGGCGCTGCTCGAATCGGCGCGCGCCCAGTCGCGGGCCAGCGGCGTGGCGGTGCGCTGGCGGGTCACGCCGCAGGGGCCGGCCGACTTCGCCTTCGACGGCCTGCCGCCCGACGACCTGCCGCGCGCCTGGTTGAATGCCGGCATCAGCGCCAGGGCGGTCGGTGCCGACGGCCGGGTCGCGGCCGCGCTGCAACTGGGCCCGGACCCGATCATCGCGGCGCAGCAGGTCGAACTGAGCGCCGAAAGCCTGCCCGGCCGCAGCCTGCGCATCGGCACCGACGGCCTGCATCCCTTCGCGATCGTGTCGCCGCCGTGACGCCCCTCCGACGCCGCTGCCCAACCGGTTCGCGCATGCCGCGGCGGCCCAAGGGATTCACACTGATCGAGGTGCTGGTCGCGCTCGGCATCGTGGCGATCGCGCTGATGGCCGGCAGCCAGGCGACGATGTCGCTGACCCGCAATGCGCAGCGCCAGTCCGACGTGATGCTGGCCCAGCTGTGTGCCGAGAACGCGCTGATCCAGGCCCGGCTGTCGCCGCAGATGCCGCCGGTCGGCGACAGCGATTCGATCTGCACCCAGGCCGACCAGGCCTTCGGCATGACCATCAGCACCACGCCGACGCTGAACCCCAACTTCCGCCGCGTCGACGTGTCGGTTCGCGATGCCTACGACGCGCCGGTGCTGCGCCTGTCCACCGTGGTGGGAGCCTACTGATGACGCGGCGCAGGAGCGGCGGGTTCACGCTGATCGAACTGCTGGTCGCGATCGCGGCGATGGCGCTGCTGGCCCTGATGAGCTGGCGCGGCATCGATTCGATGGGCCGGGCGCAGGCCATCAACCGCGAGCGCGCCGACGCGGTGCTGACCCTGCAGACCTCGCTCGCCCAATGGGGCGCCGACCTGGACGCGACGGTGGCGCTGGCCGGCAGCACCGCGATCGACTGGAACGGCACCGTGCTCCGGCTCACCCGCAGAAGCACCGACAGCGCGACGCCTGTGATGTACGTGGTGGCCTGGATCCTGCGGCCCGGCAGCGCCAACGGCCCGCGCTGGGCGCGCTGGCAGTCGCCCGGCTTCAGCACACACGAGGGCTGGCAGCAGGCCTGGGACGGCGCCGCCACCTGGGCCACCGACGGCCTCACCGCGAGCACGGCGGGCGCCGACGTGGCGCTGGTGCCGATCGACGGCTGGCAGCTGCTCTACTACCGCAGCGGCGCCTGGGGCCCGCCGTTGAGCGCCGAGGCCATGGGCAGCACCACGCCGCTGCCCGACGGCGTGCGGCTGATCCTGAACCTGTCCGCCGGCAGCGCGCTGTCGGGCGCGCTCCAGCGCGACTGGATGCGGCCGACCCTCGCGGTGCCTAAATCATGACGCGCGACAAGGCACCGGCAAGGCCGGCAGGCACCACCAGGGCGCGATCGCCCGGCCGCACCCAGCGCGGCGCCGCGCTGCTGACCGCGATGCTGACCGTCACCCTGGTCGCCACCTTCGCGGCGGCGGCGGTCTGGCAGCAATGGCGCTCGTCCGAGGTCGAGGCGGCCGAGCGGGCCCGGTCCCAGGCCGGCTGGGTGCTGATCGGCGCGCTCGACTGGTCGCGGCTGATCCTGCGCGAGGATGGCCGGGCGGGCGGCGCCGACTACCTGTCCGAGCCGTGGGCGGTACCGCTGGCCGAGGCCAAGCTGACCACCTTCCTGGCGGCCGACAAGAACATCTCCAGCGACCAGCTGGAGGGGCTGCCCGAGGCCTACCTGTCGGGCCGCATCGTCGACGCGCAGTCCAAGCTCAACGTGCTCAACCTGGTCGATGGCGGCAAGCCGGTCACCGCTGCGGTGGCTGCCTTCAACAAGCTGTTCCAGCTGCTGAACCTGCCGGCCGGCGAGCTGAACCTGATGGTCACCAGCCTGCAGCAGGCGCTGCCGCCCAATGGCACCGTGCCGAACGCGGCCGGGCCATTGACACCGAATGCGGCGACCGCCGCCGCTGCCGCTGCAGCCGGCACCGCCACGACAACCACGAGCACGACGACCGCCGGCACCATCGGCACCACCACGACGAGCCCGACCACCACCACCTCGACCAACGCCACCATGTCGACCGGCCCGCTGATGCCCCAGCGCGAATCGCAGCTGGGATGGCTCGGGCTGTCGCCGTCGACGGTGGCAGCGCTCGAGCCCTATGTGACGGTGCTGCCGGTGCGCACCCCGCTCAACATCAACACTGCCAGCCCCGAGGCGATCTTCGCCAGCGTGGCGCAGCTCGACATGGCAGGCGCCAAGCGGCTGGCGGCGGCCCGGGCGACCGGCTACTTCAAGACCCTGGCCGATGCCAACGGCCTGATCCAGCAGAGCGGTGCCCAGCTGGTGCCGGCCTTCCACAGCGTGGCGACCGCCTATTTCGAGGTGCAGGCGCGGCTGCGCATCGACAACGCCTGGGTCGAGGAGCAGACTTTGCTGCAGCGAAACGGCATCGATGTCCGGATGGTCTGGCGCGAGCGTGGCGCCGGCGCCACGCTCGACGCCAGCAAACCCTGAAGCTGCGGACTTCGCCGGCTTCTTGGCTAAAGAATAGGCCGGGCGGCCCGTTCCCGCTCTGCAAGGCGCTATCAAATCCGTAGCAGGTCAGCTCCTCCCACCTAAAATAGCGACCCTTTTCCTAGCCACCCATGCCGTTACTGCTTGTCACCGTTCCGCTGGCCCTGGGCCCGACCGCCGAATTCGGCTGGGCGGCCTGGTCCAGCGACGGCCGCAAGCTGCGTGCACAGGGCAGCGCCCTGCCGGCCCTTCTGCCGGGCAGCGACGAATTGATCCTGGTGGCGCCGATCTCGGCCTTGTCCTGGCACCAGCTGACCCTGCCGCCGGGCAGCATGAGCGGCGCGGTGCGCCTGCGCTCGGTGCTCAGCGGCCTGCTGGAAGACCGCCTGCTGGACGAGCCCGACGCGCTGCATTTCGCGCTCGAACCCGACGCGCGTCCCGGAACCCCTGTCTGGGTGGTGGCCTGCAACCGCGCCTGGCTGCGCAGCGCGGTGCAGATGCTCGAGCAGGCGGGACGGCGGGTTGCGCGCATCGTCCCCGAATTCGCGCCGCAGCCGGCCGGCGCACCCTCGATGGTCTTCGCCGTCGGCGAGCCGGACGATGCGCGCTGCGTGGTCTGCGGCACCGAGGGCGTGGCGATCCTGCCGCTGGACGGCAGCGGACTGGCCCTGGCCGGCACCCTGCCGCCCGGCAGCACCGCGCTGGCAGAGCCGGCGGTCGCCGAGTTGGCCGAGAGCGTGCTGGGCCTTCGCGTGCCGATCATCAAACCGGCGGTGCGCTGGCTCCAGGCCAGCCGTTCCGAGTGGGACCTGGCGCAGTTCGAGATGGCCTCCAGCGGCCGGGCCCGCGCCGGCAAGAAGGCGGCGGCATTGGGCCGCGCGCTCTGGTACGGCCGCCCGTGGCGCGCTGCGCGCTGGGGCGCCCTGGTGCTGGTGCTGGCCCAGCTGGTCGGACTCAATGCCTGGGCCTGGAAAGAGCGCAGCGCGCTCGATGCCAAGCGCGCCGAGGTGAAGGCCATCCTGACGCGCACCTTCCCCTCGGTGCAGCTGGTGGTCGATGCGCCGGCGCAGATGGCGCGCGAGGTCGCCGCGCTGCAGCAGGCCACCGGCGGCGTGGCGGCGGTCGACCTGGAGCCGATGCTCGGCGCCCTGGCCGCCAGCCTGCCGCCGGGCCGGATCCCGACCGTCATCGACTACAGCGCCGGCCAGTTGCGGCTGCGCGGCCTGGGCCTGCAGCCCAGCGAGGTCGGCGGCGTGAGCGCGGCCCTCAGCTCGCGCGGCTACAGCGCGCGCAGCGAGGGCGACCTGCTGCTGGTGCAGGCGGAGGCGCCGCGATGACGAAGTGGCTCGACTGGCTGGAAGCCCGCTGGGAGGCCTGGTGGCCCGAGCTGGAAGCGCGCGAGCAGCGCATGGTGCTGGCCGCCGCCGCACTGGTCGCGCTGGTGCTGGTCTGGTGGATCGCGCTGGCGCCGGCGCTGCGCACGCTGTCGTCCGCGACCGGCGAGCATGCCCAGCTCGACGCCCAGCTGCAGCAGATGACCCGGCTGCAGAACCAGGCCAAGGCGCTGCAGTCCCAGCCCAAGGCCAGCCGCGACGACGCGCTGCGCGGCCTCGAGACCTCGGTGCGGCAGGACCTCGGCGCCAATGCCCAGCTCCAGCCGACCGGCGCCAACGAAGGCGTGACCATCGCGATGCGAGCGGTGCCCGCCGACGCGCTGGCCCGCTGGCTGACGCAGGCGCGCAGCAATGCCCGCTCGGTGCCGCGCGAAGTGCATCTCACCCGCGGCGCGGCCGGCGGCCCGACCGGCACCGCCGCAGCGGCGGCCGGCGCCGGTGAAGCGTCGCAGCGCCCGCGCTGGGACGGCACGCTGGTCATGGGCCTGCCCGCCCGCTGAAGCCGCAGCCATGGCCACTTCTTCCATCTCCAACACGCAGCAGGCCGAGGGCAGCGCGGGCTGGCGCTGGGCGATGCTCGGGGCGCTGATCGGCGTCGCCGTCGCCACCACGCTCTACGCACCGGCACGCTGGCTCGCCGCCGGCATCGCGCAATGGACCGGCGGCCACCTGCAGCTGGTCAACCCGCGCGGCACCGTCTGGAGCGGCAGCGCCGGCCTCGTCTTCTCGAGCGGCGCGGGGGGCGCCGAGGCGATCTCGCTGCCCGGCGCCCTGGGCTGGAAACTGCGGCCGCGCTGGGACGGCGTCATGGCGACGCTCGACCTCCCCTGCTGCGCGACGCAGCCGCTGGCCTTCACCGCCCGGCCGCGCGCCGACGGCGTCGAGCTGGGCTGGCGCGACGGATCATCGCGCTGGCCGGCGGTGCTGCTGACCGGATTCGGCGCGCCCTGGAACACGCTCAAGCTCGACGGCGCGCTCGACCTCTCGACCAACGACTTCGTGCTGCGCTGGAACGGCCCGACGCTGGCCATCGCCGGACGCGCCATCCTGGAGGCCACCGACATCTCCTCCAGCCTGTCGACCCTGAAGCCGATGGGCAGTTATCACATCGTGCTCGAAGGCGGCCAGGCGCCGACCCTGCTGCTGACCACGCTGGCCGGCAGCCTGCAGCTGAGCGGAAGCGGCCGCTGGAACGGCCGCGCATTGCGTTTCGACGGCGAAGCCAGCGCCGCGCCGGGGCGCGAGGACGCGCTCTCGAACTTGTTGAACATCATCGGGCGACGCGACGGCGCGCGCTCGCTCATCACACTGGGTTGACCATGAAGCCAACGTCTTCGACCGGCATCCGCATCGGAACCATCGCGCTGGCGGCGCAGATGCTGATCGCGTCCTGCTTTCCGCCGCTGGTGCTCGCGCAGGAAGCGCCGCCGGTGCGCGGCGAGCCGATCACGCTGAACTTCACGAATGCCGAGATCGAATCGGTGGCTCGCACCATGGCGGTCGTGACCGGCCGCGACGTGGTGGTCGACCCGCGCGTCAAGGGCCAGATCACGCTGCAGACCGACCGCGCCATCTCGCCCGCCGCCGCCTTCAACCAGTTCGCGGCGGCGCTGCGGCTGCAGGGCTTCGCGATCGTCCAGGCCGACGGCCTCTACAAGGTGGTGCCCGAGGCCGACGCCAAGCTGCAGAGCACCGCGGTCACTTCCTCGACCCCGACCACTTCCAGCCTCAGCGGCAACCAGATCGTCACCCAGATCTTCCGGCTCAACTACGAGTCGGCCAACAACCTGCTGCCGGTGCTGCGCCCGTTGATCGCGCCGAACAACACCATCAACGTCAACCCGAGCAACAACTCGCTGGTCATCACCGACTACGCCGAGAACATGCGCCGGCTGGCGCGCATCATCGCCAGCCTCGACCTGCCGAATGCCTCCGACATCGAGGTGATCCAGCTCAAGCATTCGATCGCCACCGACCTGGTGCCGCTGGTCAACCGCCTGATCGAGGGCGGCAACGCCAACGCCGGCGGCGCGGCCGGCGTGCCGGGCGGCGGCGACGCCTCGTTCCGCACCACCCTGCTGGCCGAGCCGCGCGGCAATTCGATCATTCTTCGCGCGGCCAACCCGGCGCGCGCGCAGCTGGTGCGCACCCTGGTCGACAAGCTGGACCGCGCGCCGATCGACACCGGCAACGGCGAGGCCGGCAACGTCTACGTGGTCTACCTGAAGAACGCGGATGCGGTCCGCCTGGCCACCACCCTGCGCGCGGCGATGTCGCCGGAAGCGCGCAACGGCGGCGGCGGCGCGTTGGCGGGCACGCCGGGCAACCAGGCCACCACCCAGGCGATCAACTCCGCCGCGCAGGCGTCGGCCGGCGCCAGCACCCAGTCGACCGCGCCGATCGCCGGCGTGGCCGCGCCCAGCACCGGCGGCAACATCCAGGCCGACCCGGCGACCAACTCGCTGATCATCACCGCGGCCGAGCCGCAGTACCGGCAGTTGCGCGCGGTGATCGACCGGCTCGACGGCAAGCGGGCCCAGGTGCTGGTCGAGAGCCTGATCGTCGAGGTCGACGAGAACACCGCGGCCCAGTTCGGCATCCAGTGGCAGGCCGGCCTGGGCAACAGCGGCGACCGCAACATCGGCGTGATCGGCAACAACTCCAGCGTGACCGGCACCAACATCATCAACCAGGCGATCGGCCTGGCGACCAAGAGCACCGCCACGCTGCCCGCCACCGGCCTGAACCTGGGCATCGGCACCAAGTACGGCGGCGAATACATCCTCAGCTTCCTGGCCAACTTCCTGCAGAGCAACGGCTCGGGCAACGTGCTGTCGACGCCCACGATCATGACCCTCGACAACGAGGAAGCGAAGATCGTGATCGGCCAGAACGTGCCCTTCGTGACCGGCCAGTTCACCAACACCGGCGCGTCCAACGGCTCGGTCAACCCGTTCCAGACCATCGAGCGCAAGGACGTCGGCCTGACGCTGCGGGTGCGCCCGCAGATCAACGAGGCCAACAGCGTGAAGATGGCGATCTATCAAGAAGTCTCGACCATCCAGGCCGGCACCGCCAACAACGCCAACGGCCCGACCACCAACAAGCGCAGCATCGAATCGAACGTGGTGGTCGACGACGGCAACATCATCGTGATCGGCGGCCTGCTGCAGGACCAGTACCAGACCACCGGCGACCGTATCCCGCTGGCCAGCGACATCCCGATCATCGGCAACCTGTTCAAGAACGAGAACCGCACCCGCACCAAGACCAACCTGATGGTCTTCCTACGGCCGGTGGTGATCCGCAACAACCTGGTGAGCGACACCCTGACCAACGACCGCTACGACTCGATCCGCGGCTTGCAGCAGGACACGCAGCCCGACAAGAACGTGCTGCTGCGCGGCGTCGACAGCGCGGCAATATTGCCGCCGCTGCCGGTCACCGCGAACCCGAACCGGCGCATCGAAGGCACGCAGCTGGTGCCGCCGCCCCTGACCCCGACCGACATCCCGGGCGCCGCCCGCGCGAGCCCGCTCAAGGGCGCGCTGCCGCCGACCGCCGATCCGGCCACCGCGCGCGAACTGCCCTAGCCGCCGCCCCTGCCATGCGCTACCCCCTGCCCTATGCCTTCGCCCGCGGCCAGCAATTGCTGCTCGAAGAGGCCGACGACGGCGCGCTGACGCTCTGGATGCCGCGCGTGCCGCCGCGCAGCGCGTTGGGCGAGGTGCTGCGCAAATACCAGGTGAAGGCCTTCGAGCCGCTGCCGCCCGACCAGCTGGCGCAGCGCATCAGCGCCGCCTATGCCAAGGGCGAATCGAATGCGGCGGCGGTGGTCAGCGAGGTGCAGGGCGATGCCGACCTGTCGCGCATGATGCAGGAGCTGCCGGCGGTCGAGGACTTGCTGGAGTCGGCCGGCGACGCGCCGATCATCCGCATGCTCAACGCGCTCCTGACCCAGGCCGCGCGCGACGGCGCCAGCGACATCCACATCGAGCCCTACGAGCGCACGTCATCGGTGCGCTTTCGCATCGACGGCACGCTGCGCGAGGTGGTGCAGCCCAACCGGGCGCTGCATGCGGCATTGATATCGCGGCTGAAGATCATGGCCGACCTCGACATCGCCGAGAAGCGGCTGCCGCAGGACGGGCGCATCAGCCTGCGCATCGGCACCCGCGCGGTCGACGTGCGGGTATCGACGCTGCCTTCGGCCCATGGCGAGCGCGCGGTGCTGCGGCTGCTCGACAAGACCGAGAGCAAGCTCACCCTCGAATCGGTGGGCATGCAGGGCGACACCCTCGCGCGCTTCCAGCAACAGATCAACCAGCCGCACGGGATCATCCTGGTGACCGGCCCGACCGGCTCGGGCAAGACCACCACTCTGTATGCGGCGCTGAGCCGGCTCGACGCCAGCAGCAGCAACATCATGACGGTCGAGGACCCGATCGAGTACGAGTTGCCGGGCGTCGGCCAGACCCAGGTCAACGCCAAGATCGACCTGACCTTCGCCAAGGCCCTGCGGGCGATCCTGCGGCAGGACCCGGACGTGATCATGATCGGCGAGATCCGTGACTTCGAGACCGCGCAGATCGCGATCCAGGCCTCGCTCACCGGCCACCTGGTGCTGGCCACGCTGCACACCAACGACTCGGTCAGCGCGGTGACCCGGCTGACCGACATGGGCGTCGAGCCCTTCCTGCTGAGCTCCTCCCTGCTGGGCGTGCTGGCGCAGCGGCTGGTGCGCAAGCTGTGCCCGGTCTGCTCGGCGCCCACCGGCGATGCCGGCGAGAGCGTGCCGGTGGGCTGCGACGCCTGCGGCCAGACCGGCTACCAGGGCCGCACCGGCATCTTCGAGCTGCTGGTGGCCGACGACACGGTGCAGTCGCTGATCCACAACCGCGCGCCCGAGAGCCAGCTCTTCGTGGCGGCCGAGCAAGGCGGCCTGCGTTCGATGCGCGAGGACGGCGACCGGCTGATCCGCGCCGGCATCACCTCGCGCGCCGAACTGCTGCGCGTCACGCGCGACTGACGCGTCAGCGGCCAGCTCCCTCTTCTTCAGCAAACCGCAGCAGCCGATGCCGAATTCGCAAGCGCAGATCGTGCTCGCGGAACGCCATTTCCGCGCCGGGCAGACCGGGCCGGCAGAGCAGATCCTGCGCGAGGTCGTCGCTGTCGATCCGAAGGCCTCGCGGGCCTTCGAGCTGCTCGCCTACATCTGCGGCAACCGCGGCGAGAGCGCCGAATGCGAACGCCTGCTGCGCCAGGCGGCGGCTGCGCCCAACTGCTCGGCCGAGGCGCTGTTCTACCTGGGCCGGGTGCAGCTGCAGCTGGCACGCCCGCGAGAAGCCATCGCTTCCTTCGAGGCCTCGATGCGGCGCGCTGGCGACTTCTTCGAGGCGCTGCACGAACTGGGCGTGGCCCATGCGGCGCTCGGCGAGCATGCGCGCGCCCTGGCCTTCTACGAACGCGCCGGACGCAAGAACCCGCGCTCGCTCCAGCTGCTGACCAACACAGCCGCCAGCCTGGTGGCGCTGCGCCGGCCGGCCGACGCGCTGCAGTGCTACGACCGTGCATTGCAGCTGGCGCCGGACGACATCGATGCACTGGCCAGCCGCGCCGCCACGCTGGTCGAGCTGGGCCGCCGGCCCGACGCGCTGGCCAGCTACGAGCGGGCGCTGGCCCTGCTGCCGGCCGGCGAGCCGGACATGCGCTACCTGCACGGCGACGTGCTGCAGATGCGCATGCGCCTGTGCCGCTGGGACGACTGGGCAGAGCGCGCGCTCGACCTGCGCTCGCGCGCCGAGCGCGGCGAGCGCGCCGCCGAGCCTTTCGCCTTGCTGCCGACGCCGGCCGGCCCGGCGGCGGAGCTGGCCTGCGCGCGCAGCTATTCGGCTGCCGAATACCCGCCCCGCGCCGCCGATCCCTTCGCGCCGCGCGAGCCGGGCCGGCGGCTGCGCATCGGCTATTTCTCGAACGACTTCCGCAACCACGCGACCTCGCACCTGATGGTGCGGCTGCTCGAGCTGCACGATCGCACGCACTTCGAATGGATCGCCTTCTCCTTCAGCGCCAAGCGCGACGACATGACCGAGCGCGTGGCGGCGGCGGTCGACCGCTTCGTCGCCGTCGACGGCCTCGGCGACGACGAGGTCGCGGCACTGGCGCGCGAGGCCGGTCTCGACATCGCGGTCGACCTGCACGGCTGGACCGAGGGCCGCCGCACCGGCATCTTCGCGCGCCGGGTGGCGCCGCTGCAGGTCGCCTGGCTCGGCTACCCGGGCACCATGGGCTGCGACTTCATCGACTACGTCGTCGCCGACCGCATCGTCATCCCGCCTGAAGACCGGCGCCACTACAGCGAGAAGGTGCTGCAACTGCCCGGCTGCTACCAGCCCAACGACGACACCAAGGCGATCGCGCCGGCCGCTGCCAGCCGGGCCGATGAGGGCCTGCCGGACGAAGGCTTCGTCTTCGCCTGCTTCAACGCCGCCTACAAGATCACGCCCGACGCCTTCGACGTCTGGATGCGGCTGCTGCGGCAGGTGCCGGGCAGCGTGCTGTGGCTCTTCGCTGCCGACGAGGACGCGCGCAGCGCGCTGCTGGCCGAGGCCGCAGCACGGGGCGTCGAGCCGCAGCGGCTGGCCTGGGCCGGGCCGCTGCCGCTGGCCGGACACCTGGCGCGGCTGGCGCATGCAGACCTCTTCCTGGACACCTTCCACTACAACGCCCACACCACCTGCAGCGACGCGCTGTGGGCCGGCCTGCCGGTGCTCACGCTGGCCGGACCCAGCTTCGCCTCGCGGGTGGCGGCCAGCCTGCTGGAGCACGTCGGCTTGCCCGAACTGGTGACCCGCAGCGCGGCCGACTACGAGGCGCTGGCCCTCGAACTCGCGCGCTCGCCCGAGCGCCTGGGCACGCTGCGGCAGCGCTTGCAGCAGCAGCGCGAAGGCAGCGCCCTCTTCGACTCGGCGCGCTTCGCCCGCGGGCTGGAGGCCGGCTTCGAGGCGATGTGGCGGCGCCATGCCCAGGGGCTGCCGCCCGATCACATCGAGCTGGCCGATCCGGCGGCGGTCTCGCAGCATTCGGCCGGACAATAGGCGCCATGCCCGCCTATTCCTTCGAAGCCATCGATGCCCAGGGCCAGGCCCGCAAGGGCGTGCTCGAGGCCGACACCGCCCGCGGCGCGCGCGGCATGCTGCGCGCGCAGGCGCTGATCCCGCTCAGCGTTACCGCGGTCGGCAGCGTCGAGAGCGGCGCCCCGGCCAGCCGCGACTGGCGCCGCCTCTACGGCGGCGGCCGCATCTTCAACTCCACCACCCTGGCGGTCTGGACCCGGCAGATCGCCGGGCTGGTGTCGTCGGGGCTGTCGCTGGAACGCGCGTTGACGGCGCTCACCGACGAGGCCGAGACCGAGGCCCAGCGCAACCTGGTGGCCTCGCTGCGCGCCGAGGTCAATGCCGGCTCGCCCTTCGGCCGGGCGCTGGCGCAGCATCCGCGCGAGTTCTCGCCGATCTACACCGCGGTGATCGGTGCCGGCGAGCAGTCCGGCAACCTCGGGCTGGTGCTCGAACGCCTGGCCGACGACCTCGAGCAGCGCCAGGCGCTGCAGCAGAAGCTGGTCGGCGCGGCGGTCTACCCGGCGATCGTCACGCTGGTCGCGATCGTGATCGTGATCTTCCTGGTCAGCTACGTGGTGCCGCAGGTGGCCAACGTCTTCGCCGGCACCAAGCGCGCGCTGCCGATCCTCACGGTCGGCATGCTCGGGCTCAGCGCGCTGGTGCGCAACTACGGATGGCTGGTGCTGGGCGTGCTGGCGGTGCTGTTCATCGCGGCCCGCGCGGCACTGGCGCGGCCGGCGCTGCGCGAGCGCTTCGACGCGGCCTGGCTCAACCTGCCGCTGGTCGGGCGGCTCTCGCGCGGCTACAACGCGGCGCGCTTCGCCAGCACGCTGGCCATGCTGGCCACCGCCGGCGTGCCGATCCTGCGGGCGCTGCAGGCCGCCTCCGAGACGCTGGGCAACCGCGCCATGCGCGCCGACGCGCTCGATGCGCTGGTGCTGGTGCGCGAAGGCGCGCCGCTGGCCTCGGCGCTGGCCCAGAAGAAGCGATTCCCCGGCATCGTCTCGATGTTCGCCCGGCTCGGCGAGCAGACCGGCACGCTGCCGCAGATGCTGCAGCGGGCATCGAACCAGCTCGGCGCCGAGGTGCAGCGGCGCGCGATGCACATGGCGACCATCCTCGAGCCGCTGCTGATCGTGGTCATGGGCGCGGTGGTGATGCTGATCGTGCTGGCGGTGCTGATGCCGATCATCCAGCTCAACCAGTTCGTCAAGTGAGGCTCGCCCCCCAGCCCTGCTCACGCAGCTGCGCTGCGTGTAGCTTCTGCACCCCCCTGACCGGGGGGCAATACCGGCGGCCCGGCGGAGCCGGTTCCGCGGTATTTCGCGAAGGAAGCCCGCCTTGGTGACGCTCGACGATAAATTGGTGGTCGCGATCTCCTCGCGTGCGCTGTTCAACCTCGAGGAAGAGAACCGCATCTTCGAGGCCGGCGACGATGCCGGCTACATGAAGCTGCAGCTCGAACGGCTGGATGTGCCGGCCCGGCCGGGCATCGCCTACTCGCTGGTTCGCAAGCTGCTGCGCTTCAACAGCGAGGGGCAGCAGCGGGTCGAGGTGGTGATCCTGTCGCGCAACGATCCGGTCTCGGGCATGCGGGTGTTCCGCTCGGGCGTGGCCAACGGCATCTCGCTGCAGCGCGGCGTGTTCACCCAGGGACGGCCGCCCTTCGGCTACCTGCGGCCGCTGCGCGCGCATCTCTTCCTCTCGGTCAATGCCGAGGACGTGCGCGAGGCGCTGCTGGCCGGCTTTCCAGCGGCCCGGGTGCTGGTCGAATCGGTGCAGGCCAGCGACGCCTATCCGAACGAGGTGCGCATCGCCTTCGACGGCGACGCGGTGCTCTTCAGCGACGAGGCCGAGCGGGTGTTCCAGGCCGAGGGCCTGGACGCCTTCCAGCGTCACGAGTCGTCGAAGGCCAGCCTGCCGCTGCCCGAAGGGCCGTTCAAGCCGCTGCTCGCCGCGCTGCACCGCCTGCAGCAGGCCGGCAGCCCGCAGATGCGCATCCGCACCGCGCTGGTCACCGCCCGCAGCGCGCCGGCGCACGAGCGCGCGATCCGCACCCTGATGGAATGGAACATCAAGGTCGACGAGGCGATGTTCCTCGGCGGCCTGCCGAAGGGCGAGTTCCTGCGCGAATTCGAGCCCGATTTCTTCTTCGACGACCAGACCGGGCATGTGGACGCGGCGGCCCGGCACGTGCCTTCGGGGCATGTGGCGAGCGGGATCAGCAACGCTTGAGGGATTTCAGGCTCGCCTAAGAATGCAAGGCGACTCGGCTATAGGATGGAAGGCACGCGCCGTTCTGGCGCGAGAAATTTCCTCCCCACGCCATGACTGCTTACCAACGCTCGAAGAGCATGCTTTCCACGCTGCGCCGCGTCGGAAAGCTCGCCGCACCCTATTTCCAATCCGAGGAGAAGTGGAAGGCGCGGGGCCTGCTCTTCGCGGTCATCGCGCTCAACCTGGGCACGGTCTACGTGACGGTGCTGCTCAACGACTGGAGCCGGGTCTTCTACGACGCGCTCGAGAACCGCAACCAACCGGTCTTCTGGACGCAGCTGGCGCGCTTCACCTACATCGCGATGGCCGGCATCTCGGTCGCGGTCTTCAAGTTCTACCTCACCCAGTTGCTGCAGGTGCGCTGGCGCGCCTGGATGACCCGCAGCTACATGAGCCGCTGGCTGGCCAACCGGACCTTCTACCGCATCGAGCTGGCCCGCTACCTCACGCGCTCGGAAGGGGCGGCGGCCGCCCAGCCCAATCCGGACAACCCGGACCAGCGGATCCAGGAGGACATGCAGCTGTTCACCGACTACACGGTCTCGCTGTCGATGGGCATCCTCAATGCGGTCGTGACGCTGGTCACTTTCGTCGGCATCCTCTGGGCGCTTTCCGGTCCCTTCGCCTTCTCGGTCGGCGGCCATGAGTTCACGATCCCGGGCCTGATGGTCTGGGTGGCCGTGCTTTACTGCACCGCCGGCACCTTCATCACCCACCTGATCGGCCGGCCGCTGATCGGGCTCAACTACCAGCAGCAGCGCTTCGAGGCCGATTTCCGGCATCACCTGATGCGGGTGCGCGAATACAGCGAGGCGATCGCGCTGGACCGCGGCGAGACGGTCGAGCACACGCAGCTCGACACCCGCTTCTCGAGCGTGCTGCGCAACTACCTGGCGCTGATCCGGCAGCAGAAGAACCTGGTCGCCTTCACGTCGCTGTTCGGCCAGCTGGCCGTGGTGTTCCCGTTCTTCATTGCGGCGCCGCGCTTCTTCAGCGGCGCGATCCAGTTCGGCCAGATCATGCAGATCGCCCGCGCCTTCGGCACGGTGCAGGACTCGCTGTCCTGGTTCGTCGACAACTACGACCGCGTGGCCGTCTGGCGCGCCACCGCCGACCGGCTCACCAGCTTCGACGAAGTGATGCGCGCCCACGCGCAACCGGACGGTGCGCTGGTGCGCGACAGCGCGGCTTCGCTGCACACCGGCGGCCTCGACCTGGCCCTGCCCGACGGCAGCCAGCTGCTCGCGCAGGCCGCGCTGGCGGTGCAGCCCGGCGACAGCGTGCTGCTCCAGGGCCCGTCGGGCAGCGGCAAGTCGACCTTGTTCCGCGCCTTCGCCGGCATCTGGCCCTTTGCGCGCGGCCGCGTGTCGATCCCCGACGACGCGACCTTCATGCCGCAGCGTCCCTATGTGCCGGACGGCCGGCTGCGCGATGCGCTGGCCTATCCGGAGCCGGCCGCCAACTACACCGACGCCCAGTTGTCGCAGGCCCTGAAGGACGGGCTGCTGCCGGCATTGGCCGACCGGCTCGACGACCACGACGCCTGGAGCCAGAAGCTGTCCGGCGGCGAACAGCAGCGGCTGGCGATCGCGCGGGTGCTGCTCAAGAAGCCGGCCTGGCTCTTCGCCGACGAAGCCACCAGCGCGCTCGATGCCGAGAGCGAGGCGACGCTCTACCAGCGGCTGGCCGCGATGGTGCAGTCGGCGGGCGGTGCGATGGTGTCGATCGCGCACCGGGCGACGGTCGGCGACCACCACCAGCGGCGCTGGACACTGGTGCCGCGCAGCGAGGCCGGCGGCGCCCGCTACAGGGTCGAAGCCACGTAGCGCTCCCAGCCGCGCGCGCGCAGCTCGCAGGCCGGACAACCGCCGCAGCCCCAGCCCCAGGCATGGCGGTGGCTGCGGTCGCCGAGGTAGCAGGTGTGGGTGTCCTCGACGATCAGCTCGACCAGCGCATCGCCGCCGAGCCGATGCGCCATCGCCCAGGTGGCGGCCTTGTCGATCCACATGAGCGGCGTGTCGATCACGAAGCGCCGGTCCATGCCCAGCGTGAGCGCCACCTGCATCGCCTTCATGGTGTCGTCGCGGCAGTCGGGGTAGCCGGAGAAGTCGGTCTCGCAGACGCCGGTGACGATCACCGCCAGCCCGCGCCGGTAGGCCAGCGCCGCGGCCAGCGTGAGGAAGAGCAGGTTGCGGCCTGGCACGAAGGTGTTGGGCAGGCCGTTGGACTGCATCTCGAAGGCGATGTCCTGGGTCAGCGACGAGGCACTGACCTGGCCCAGCACGTCGACCCCGAGCAGATGGTCTTCGCCCAGGCGCGGCGCCCATTCCGGAAAGCGCTCGCGCAGCCGCGCCAGCACCGTGGTGCGGGCATCGAGCTCGACGCGATGCCGCTGGCCGTAGTCGAAGCCGACGGTCTCGACGCGCTCGAAGCGGGCGAGTGCATCGGCGAGGCAGGTGGTGGAGTCCTGGCCGCCGGAGAAGAGGACGAGTGCGGTGTGATGCATGGCGTTCGGATGGGGCTCGGGTCTACAGGAAACGCTCCAGCAACTTCCTCGACCCCCGATCCAGCGCCCTCGGATCCGGAATCCTGAACTGCAGCCCGCTGGCGCTGGCGATCAGCAGCGCGCCCCCATCCAGCCGCCGGATGTCCTCTTCGGCCTTCAGCACGAAGCGGGTCTCGCCGCGGTCGGTGCTGACGCTCCAGGTGCTCGGCACGCCGAAGCTCGACACCTGGTGCAGCTTCAGCAGCGTCGGTGCGAAGTCGCGCGCCGCCAGCTCCTGGTCGAGCAGCGCGCGCGCCGCGACGTCCAGAGGGGCCAGGCTGTCGAGCCAGCGCAGTTCGCGGCCATCGCCGCCGACCAGCGAGATGCCGTGGTCCGGCGCGGTCAGCGGAAAGGCCCGCACCGGCGTCACCCCTTCATGCCGCGTGCCGTCATCGTCGACCAGCACCAGCCGGCCGTAGGCATCGCGCGTCAGTTGAAGCCGCTGTTCCATCATGCGTTCCCCGCCGGATGCGCCGCATGGCCGCCCAGCGCCAGCGTGACCGAGTCCCGCTCGGCCGCGGCGCCCGCGGTGCTCTCCTCGTCGTCGGCCTGGCGCAGCTGCGCCTGGTAGAGCCGCCAGTAGGCGCCCTGCCGCTCCATCAATGCATCGTGCGGCCCGACCTCGACCACTTCGCCGCGGTCCATCACCACCAGCCGGTCGGCCTTGCGCAGCGTCGAGAGCCGGTGCGCGATCGCGATGGTGGTGCGGCCCTTCACCAGGTTGTCGAGCGCCTTCTGGATCTCCTTCTCGGTCTCGGTGTCGACCGCGGAAGTGGCCTCGTCGAGGATCAGGATGCGCGGGTCGATCAGCAGCGCCCGGGCGATGCTGATGCGCTGCCGCTCGCCGCCCGACAGGCCCTGGCCGCGCTCGCCGACCAGCGAGTCGTAGCCGTGCGCGAGCCGCAGGATGAAGTCGTGCGCATGGGCCGCGCGCGCCGCCGCCACGATCTCCTCGCGCGTGGCATCGGGCTTGCCGTAGGCGATGTTCTGCGCGATGGTGCCGAAGAAGAGGAAGGGCTCCTGCAGCACCAGCCCGACATGGCGCCGGTAGTCGGCCACCGCGAAGCGGCGGATGTCGCAGCCGTCGACCTTGATGGCGCCGTCGGTCACGTCGTAGAAGCGGCAGATCAGGTTGACCAGCGTGCTCTTGCCGGAGCCGCTGTGGCCGACCAGGCCGATCATCTCGCCCGGCTCGATGACCAGGTCGAGGTCGCGGATCACCGCGCGGCTGCCATAGCGAAAGCCCACGTCCGCCATCTCGATGCGGCCGCGCACCCGCTCGACCTTCACCGGGTTGGCCGGCTCCGGCACGTTGCTCACGTGGTCGAGGATGTCGAAGATGCGCTTGGCGCCGGCGGCCGCCTTCTGCGTCACCGAGACGATCCGGCTCATCGAATCGAGCCGCGTGTAGAAGCGGCCGATGTAGGCGATGAAGGCGGTCAGCACGCCCACCGTGATGCGCCCGCGCGCCACCTGCCAGATGCCGAAGCCCCAGACCACCAGCAGGCCGATCTCGGTCAGCAGCGACACGCTGGGCGCGAACAGCGACCAGGTGCGGTTGAGCTTGTCGTTGACCTGCAGGTTGTAGGCATTGGCGGCATGGAAGCGCTTCGCTTCGCGCTGCTCCTGCGCGAAGGCCTTGACCACCCGGATGCCGGGGATGGTGTCGGCGAGCACGTTCGTGACCTCGCTCCAGACCCGGTCGATCTTCTCGAATCCGGTGCGCAGCCGGTCGCGCACCACATGGATCATCCAGGCGATGAAGGGCAGCGGCACCAGCGTGACCACCGCCAGCAGCGGGTTGATCGAGAACAGGATCACCGCGGTCATCGCGATCATCAGCACATCGGTCATGAAGTCGAGCGCGTGCAGCGACAGGAAGACATTGATGCGGTCGGTTTCCGAGCCGATGCGCGCCATCAGGTCGCCGGTGCGCTTGCCGCCGAAGTAGTCGAGCGGCAGGGTCAGCAGGTGCTCGTAGGTGGTGGTGCGCAGGTCGGCGCCGATGCGTTCCGACACCAGCGCCAGCAGGTAGGTGCGCGCCCAGCCCAGCGCCCAGCCGACCAGCGCCGCTGCCAGCAACGCGGCCAGGAACATCACGACCTTGCTGATCGCGATCTGCTGGCCGTTCTGGAACGGAATCAGGATGTCGTCCATCAGCGGGATGGTCAGGTAGGGCGGCACCAGCGTCGCGGCGGTCGAGGCCAGGGTCAGCAGGAAGCCGACGATCAGCTGCTTCCTGTAGGGCTTGGCGAAGCGGCCGAGGCGCAGCAGCACCCAGGTCGAGGGGGGCGCCTGGGCCTCGGTTTCACCGGTGGGCAGATCGTCCGAACCCGCATCCGCATCCCGATCCGCATCCGGCGCATCGGCTGTCGCCTGCGCGACTGCACCACCCGCGCGCAGCTCGAACAGCTTGTGCAGCCGCAGCGCCTGCGGCTGCCGGGCCAGGGTGTAGCGCCAGCGCGCCAGCCGGCCCTCGGCGCCGAGCAGGTCGAGGGTGCCGATGCCCGCATGGTCGCCATGCACCAGTTCCAGCGCGGGCGCGGGCAGCGCCCATTCGGACCAGTCGCCATCGGCGGAACGCGCCAGCAGGCGGCGGTCGGTCAGCGCCAGCAGGCCGGGCCTGAACCGAAGTTCGGCGTCGAGGTCAACCGCCAGCAGCGCCAGAACGTTCTCCGCGGGTACGAGGCGGCTCCTGAGAGCGACCGAAGCCTCCTCGGCTTCGCCCTCCGGGGCTTCAACTGGATCTTGATGTTGCATTGTGTTTATGTATCGCCGGCCCGTGGGCGGACCCTCTCCGGAACCCCTCGCGCGCCGATTCTGACCGATGACCGTGGCCACGCCTGAAGGCGCCGCGGCGCTCGGTCCAAGCACATCGAACGTTTTCATGACCCGTTTCGACGACATCCGCCTGCTGCGCGTCAACTACCTGCGCGGCCCGAACATCTGGACCTACCGGCCGGTGCTGGAGGTCTGGCTAGACCTCGGCGCGCTGGAGGAGCATCCCTCCAACACCCTGCCCGGCTTCACCGAGCGCCTGACCGCCCTGCTGCCGGCGCTGATCGAGCACCACTGCGGCGTCGGCGAGCGCGGCGGCTTCATCCAGCGGCTCAACGAAGGCACCTGGGCCGGCCATGTGCTCGAACACGTGGTGATCGAGCTGCTGAACCTGGCCGGCATGCCGACCGGATTCGGGCAAACCCGCAGCACCTCGCAGCACGGCGTCTACCGCATGGTGTTTCGCGCGCGCGACGAGCAGGTGGCGCGCAGCGCGTTGGCCGAGGGCCACCGGCTGCTGATGGCCGCGATCAACGACCAGCCCTTCGGCAGCGCCGAGGTCGAGCAGGCGGTCGACGCGGTCAAGGCCAAGGTCGAGGACTGCTACCTCGGCCCGAGCACCGCCTGCATCGTCGGCGCAGCGACCGACCGATCGATCCCGCACCTGCGGCTGAACAGCGGCAACCTGGTGCAGCTGGGCTACGGCGCCAGCCAGCAGCGCATCTGGACCGCCGAGACCGACTACACCAGCGCCATCGGCGAATCGATCGCCAGCGACAAGGAACTCACCAAGACCCTGCTCGCCGGCTGCGGCGTGCCGGTGCCCGAAGGCCAGGTGGTGGCCGATGCCGACGAGGCCTGGGAAGCAGCCGAGGACATCGGCCTGCCGGTGGTGGTCAAGCCGTCGGATGCCAATCACGGCCGCGGCGTCTCGCTAGAACTGCACACCCGCGACGAAGTGGTCGCCGCCTTCGCGGTGGCCGAGCCCGAGGGCAGCGACGTGATGGTCGAGCGCTTCATCCGCGGGCATGAGCACCGCCTGCTGGTGGTCGGCGGCCAGGTGGTCGCGGCCGCGCGCGGCGAGATCATCAGCGTGACCGGCGATGGCGCTTCGACGGTGGCGCAGCTGATCGAGAGCCAGCTCAACAGCGATCCGCGGCGCGGCGCCGAGGAGGAATACCCGCTCGACCTGATCGTGCTCGACAGCGACGCCAAGCTGCAGCTCGAACTCAAGCGCCAGGAGCTGGACGCCGATTCGATTCCCGCCAACGGGCGCCTGGTGACCATCCAGCGCAACGGCAACATGGCGATCGACTGCACCGACCAGGTCCATCCGGAAGTGGCCCATGCGGCGGTGCTGGCCGCGCGGGTGGTCGGGCTGGACATCGCCGGCGTCGACCTGGTCGCGAGCGACATCGCCCGGCCGTTGGCGGCCCAGGGCGGCGCGATCGTCGAGGTCAATGCCGGCCCCGGCCTGCTGATGCACCTGAAGCCGGCTGTCGGCTCGCCGAGGCCGGTGGGCCGCGCGATCTGCGACCACCTGTTTCCGGACGAAGCCTCGGGCCGCATCCCGGTGGTCGGCGTGGCGGGCTCGCGCGACAACGCGGTGCTGGCGCGGCTGGTCGCCTGGCTGATCGGACTCGGCGGCCGCCACACCGGCCTGGCCTGCCGCGATGGCCTGTTCCTCGAACGGCGTCGGGTCGACGCGCGCGACAGCGCCAACTGGCAGGCCGGCCATCGGCTGCTGGTGAACCGCTCGGTGCAGGCGGTGGTCATCGAGAACGGCGCCGAGACCATCCTGCGCGACGGCCTTGCCTACGACCGCTGCAGCGTCGGCATCGTGACCGACCTCGACGGCGCCGAGGCGCTGGGCGAGTTCGACATCGCCAATGCGGACCAGATGGTCAAGGTGCTGCGCACCCAGGTCGACGTGGTGCTGGCCGAAGGCACGGCGGTGCTCAATGCCGGCGACCAGCGCGTGGCCGGCATGGCGCCGCTGTGCGACGGCGACGTGATCCTCTATGCGGTCGATCCGCAGGCCGAGCCGCTGTCCCGCCATCGCAACGGCGGCGGCAAGGCGGTGCTGGTGCGGCAGGACCGGGTGGTGCTGGCCACCGGCGGCAGCGAGTCCTTCCTGCCCGGGCTGGGCCGCCTCACCGTCTGGCGCGCCAGCCATGCGGGCGTCAGCATCGAGAGCCTGCTGGCCGCGGTGGCCGCCGGCTGGGCCCTCGGCATTCCCCTCAATCTGATCGGCGCCGGCATCGAGGCCTTCGAGGCCGACCTGCAATCGGCGCTCGCGTCGCTGCAGCTGTCGCAGACCGTGCTCTCGCCCCTTTCCCAACTCGCCTGAGCGACGCCATGGAAGTCACACGCATCCGGGCCCTGCGCGGGCCCAACCTCTGGAGTCGCCACACCTGCATCGAGGCCATCGTCTCGTGCAGCGAAGACGAGATGACGGTCGAGGCCCTGCCGGGCTTCGAAGGGCGCCTGCGCGCGCTGTTCCCGACCATCGGCGAACTGCATCCGATCGTGCTGGGCCATCCGCTGGCGCTGGCCCATGTGCTGGAGAACGCCGCAGTGGCGCTGCAGGCGCAGGCCGGCTGCGCGGTCAATTTCGGCCACACCGCGCGCACGCTCGATCAGGGCGTGTTCCAGGTCACCTTCCAGTACAGCGAGGAAGCGGTCGGCCGGCGCGCGCTCGAACTGGCGCAGCAATTGATCGGCGCGGCCCAGGCCGGCACCGGATTCGACGCGCTGGCCGCCATCACCGAGCTGCGCGACCTCGACGAATCCGAGCGGCTCGGCCCGAGCACCGGCTCCATCGTCGATGCGGCGGTGGCACGCGGCATCCCCTATCGCAGGCTGACACGCGGCAGCCTGGTGCAGTTCGGCTGGGGCAGCAAGCAGCGCCGCATCCAGGCGGCCGAGGTCGACAGCACCAGCGGCGTGGCCGAGGCGATCGCCCAGGACAAGGAACTGACCAAGCAGCTGCTCAACGCGGCCGGCGTTCCGGTGCCGCTGGGCCGGCCGGTGCGCGACGCGGCCGACGGCTGGGAAGCCGCGCTGGAAGTCGGCCTGCCGGTAGTGGTGAAGCCGCAGGACGGCAACCAGGGCAAGGGCGTGACGGTCAATATCACGACCCGCGAGCAGCTGGTCGCGGCCTACGATTCGGCCGCCGGCTACGGCGAGGTGATGGTCGAGAAGTTCCTGCCCGGCTTCGACTTCCGCCTGCTGGTGGTCGGCGACCAGCTGGTCGCGGCTGCGCGCCGCGATCCGCCGCAGGTGATCGGCGACGGCGCCAAGTCGGTGCGCGAGCTGGTCGAGCTGGTCAACCAGGACCCGCGCCGCGGCGAGGGCCATGCCACCTCGCTGACCAAGATCCGCCTCGACGACATCGCGATCGGCCGGCTCGAGGCGCAGGGCCTCGCGCCGGACAGCGTGCCGGCGCTGGGCCAGCGCGTGGTGCTGCGCAACAACGCCAACCTCTCGACCGGCGGCACCGCCACCGACGTGACCGACACGGTGCATCCGGAAGTCGCGGCGCGCGCGGTCGATGCGGCGCAGATGGTCGGGCTGCACATCTGCGGCGTCGACATGGTCTGCGAGAACGTGCTGCGCCCGCTGGAGGAGCAGCACGGCGGCGTGGTCGAGGTCAATGCCGCGCCGGGGCTGCGCATGCACATCTCGCCTTCCTTCGGCCGCGGCCGGGCGGTTGGCGAGGCGGTGATGGACACGCTCTATGCGCATGGCGACGACGGGCGCATCCCGGTGGTGGCGGTGACCGGCACCAACGGCAAGACCACCACCGCGCGGCTGATCAACCACCTGCTGGCCAGCAGCGGCCTGCGCACCGGCATGACCAACACCGACGGCGTCTACGTCGACGGCCGGCAGACCGACAGCGGCGACTGCAGCGGCCCGAAGAGCGCGCGCAACGTGCTGCTGCATCCCGACGTCGATGCGGCGGTGTTCGAGGTGGCGCGCGGCGGCATCCTGCGCGAAGGCCTGGGCTTCGACCGCTGCCAGGTGGCGGTGGTGACCAACATCGGCAGCGGCGACCACCTGGGTCTCAACTACATCACGACGGTGGAGGACCTGGCGGTGCTCAAGCGCGTGATCGTGCGCAACGTGGCGCCCAACGGCTGGGGCGTGCTGAACGCCGGCGACCCGAACGTCGCGGCGATGGCCGCCAGCTGCCCGGGCCAGGTGATCTTCTTCAATGCCGATCGCACCCATCCGGTGATGGCCACGCACCGCGCGCAGGGCAAGCGCACCGTCTACGTCGACCAGGACGCGCTGATCGCGGCCGAGGGCTCGTGGCGCGAGCGCATCTCGCTGCGCGACGTGCAGATCACCCGCAACGGCACCATCGGCTTCCAGGTCGACAACGTCATGGCCTCGGTGGCGGCCGCCTGGGCCCTGGGCATGGACTGGGACACCATCCGCAGCGGCCTGGCCAGCTTCAAGAACGACGCCGCCGGCGTGCCGGGCCGCTTCAACGTGATGGACTATCGCGGCGCCACCGTCATCGCCGACTACGGCCACAACACCGACGCGATGCGCGCGCTGGTCGGCGCGGTCGACACCATGCCGGCAAAGACGCGCTCGGTGGTGATCAGCGGCGCCGGCGACCGCCGCGACAGCGACATCCGCGACCAGACGGCGATCCTCGGGCAGGCCTTCGACGAAGTCCTGCTCTACCAGGATGCGGCCCAGCGCGGCCGCGCCGACGGCGAGGTGATGGCCTTGCTGCGCCAGGGCCTGGAGGGTGCCAGCCGGACCCGCTTCATCGACGAGATCCGGGGCGAGTTCATCGCCATCGACAAGGCGCTGGCGCGTCTGCAGCCGGGCGACCTGTGCCTGATCCTGGTCGACCAGGTGGAAGAGGCGCTGGCCCATCTCGCGCAGCGCATCGGCCAGGGATGAAACATCGGGGCCGCGCCTGCCGTCGATGTCCTACATCTGGCGGCGGCGGTCGCGACTAGGCTGCGCAAGGAGCCACGCGGTGCCCGCCTGCGCGCCCGACGGCCCTGCCCTGCACCACCCAATGAGGAGAAGCGTCATGAACAAGAAACTGCGTTCGTCCCTGGCCGGCCTGGTCACCATCGCCAGCCTTGCCGGCCTTTCATCGATCGCCAGGGCCGACGACCCCGGCCAGAACGTCTGCGACGGCGTCGCCCAGGACAAGGCCGCCTGCATGCGCGAGAAGGGTGCCGCGCGCGAGCAGGCCCGCGCCGGCAACCTGCCCTCCGGCGATCCGGCGACGCTGCGGCGCAATGCCATGGCGCGCTGCGCGGCCCAGCCGGCCAGCGATCGCGCCGCCTGCGAGGCTCGCGTGACCGGCGCCGGCGACACCACGACACGCGGCAGCGTGAGCGGCGGCGGCAAGATCCGCACCACCGTGACGCCGGTGCCGGCAGGCTCGCAGTAGACGCGCCAAGGCGGGCCTGGGAAGCGCCGGCTGTCATCTGGCTGTCACAATTCGGCCCGCGCCGCTGGCTATAGTCGTGGGCCCGAACACCAACGACTCCACCGAGGGAAGCTTCCATGAACGCCATCAAGGTCGCTCGCCGATTCATCGAAACGAATCCGACGGACGAATCTGCCCAAATCCTTGCGCGGCTCGTGCTGGCACTCGAATCGGAAAAGAGCTTCGAGCTGGTGACGCTCTACCAGCTCAACTACAAGAGCTTCCAGCTTGCGATGGACATCCTCAAGGAGTGGCGGCTCGACCGCTACTACGCGGGCAAGTCCAAGCTCTTCGATCTGTCGATGCAGGTCAGCGAGCTGAAGAACTGAAGCATTCCTGCCAGAGGGGGCTCGACGCGTGATCGAGTTCGAGCTCAAGTTCAAGGTCGATGCGAATCGCCGCGAAGCCGTCGAGGCTGCGGTCGAGCGCGGCCGCTCCTATCGCAAGCGCCTGCGCGCGCGCTATTTCGACACCGCCGACGGGGCCCTGGCCGCCCGGCGCATCGTGCTCAGGCTGCGCAAGGAAGAAGGCAGCTGGATCCAGACCGCCAAGGCGCCGACCGGCGACCCGCTGGCGCGCCATGAACACAACGTCGAACTGCCGCCGATGCGGGCCAGCGAGGTGCCGCTGCCCGACCTGGCTCGCCATCGCGGCAGCCCGGTCGGCGCGCTGATCGACAAGGCCCTGCGCCAGGCCGGGCTCGACCCGGAGACGGCCGAGCTGGTGCCGCTCTACGGCACCGACGTCTGGCGTACCACCCGCGAGATGCACAGCGGCGACGCGCTGGTCGAACTGGCCTTCGACGTCGGCAGCGTGCGGGCCGGCGACCGCTCGCATGCGCTGTGCGAGCTGGAGATGGAACTCAAGCACGGCAGCCCCGCCGCGATGCTGGAACTGTGCCGCCGCTGGTGCACCCGCTATGGGCTGTGGCTGGACACGGTTTCCAAGTCGGCCCAGGGCGAGCGGCTCGCGCAAGGAATCGTGCATGCGGCGCCGCTGAAAGCCGTGGCGCCACGCATCGAGCCCAAGACGCCGGCGCCCGAAGTCTTCCGGCGCGTGTTGAGCACCTGCCTGCAGCAGATCCTGGCGAATGCCAGCGAGGTCGGAGCCGGCAGCAGCGATCCCGAACACGTGCACCAGTTGCGGGTCGGCATCCGGCGCCTGCGCACCGCGCTGCGCGAACTGGCTGATCTCGCGCCCCACATCGATCCGCGCTGGGAGCCGGCGCTGGTCGACGCCTTCCAGGCCCTGGGCCGGCAGCGCGACCGCGAACTGGTGCAGCAGACGGTGCAGGCCGAGGCACGGGCCCACGGCGGCCCGGCCTTCGGCTTCCATGACGATTCCGACGGCGAACCCACGCCGGCCGAGGTGGTGCGCTCGGCCGCCTTCCAGGCGGTGCTGATGGACCTGATCGTCGCCGCGCTGCCTCCGGCGCCTCCATCACCGTCGCTGACCGCAGCACCCGCCCATGCGGCCTCCGTGGGCGATCGCACCGTCGCGCCATCGGCCGCCAAGGCAGACAAGGCCGACAAGAACGGCAAGGCAGCCAAGCCCGCCAAGGCCGATGCGCCGCCGCACAAGCTGCTGCGCCTGCGCCTCGACAAGCTGCATCGGCAGGTGCTGCACGACGGCAAGCGCTTCGAGAGCCTGGCACCGGCCGAGCAGCATCGGGTCCGCAAGCGCCTCAAGCGGCTGCGCTACCTCGGCGAGTTCGTCGCGCCGCTCTATGGCAGGCGCGCCGCGGAGCGCTTCCTGGCCATGCTGGAGCCGGCGCAGGATGCGCTCGGCGCGCACAACGATGCCGTGGTGGCAATGGCGGTCTGCCGTGCATCGGCCGCCCACGACGGCGGCGCCTGGTTCGCGGTCGGTTGGCTCGCGGCGCGCCATGCGGACAGTGCCGCCGGATGCCGGCGCGCGCTCGAGAAGCTGGCCGATGCCAAGCCCTTCTGGCGCGACGCCTGACGCCGATCCGCTTCAGCGACCCCAGCGCAGCACCAGCGGATCGAGCCGGCGCGCGGTCTCCATCAGGCCGGCCCGGGTGTCCGGATGCATGGCCGGCAGCGGATGACGCGGCGCTTCGCAGTCGATCACGCCGCCCTCCTTCATCAGCGCCTTGCAGGCCAGCAGGCCAGCCTGGCGGTTCTCGAAGTTGATCAGCGGCAGCCAGCGCTGGTAGCGCTCGAAGGCTTGCTCGCGCCGGCCGGCGAGGTGATCCATGATGATCGGGCGGATGCCGTCCGGGTAGCCGCCGCCGGTCATCGAGCCGGTGGCGCCGGCATCGAGGTCGGGCAGCAGCGTGATCGCTTCCTCGCCGTCCCAGGGGCCTTCGATGGCATCGCCGCCCAGGCGGATGAGCTCGCGCAGCTTGGATGCGGCGCCGGCCGTCTCGATCTTGAAATAGGACACCTGCTCGATCTCGCGCGCCATCTTGGCGAGCAGCGCTGCCGACAGCACCGTGCCGCTGGCCGGCGCGTCCTGGATCATGATCGGGATGCCGACCGCATCGGACAGCCGCGCATAGAAGGCCTCGATCTGCGCCTCCGATACCCGGAAGGTGGCGCCGTGATAGGGCGGCATCACCATCAGCATCGCGGCGCCCATCTGCTGCGCGCGGCGGCTGCGCTCGATGCAGACGCGGGTGCTGAAGTGGGTGGTGGTGACGATCACCGGCACCCGGCCCGCCACGTGCTCGAGGATGGTGCGGGTCAACAGCTCGCGCTCGTCGTCGGCCAGCACGAACTGCTCCGAGAAGTTGGCCAGGATGCAGATGCCGTCCGAACCGGCGTCGATCATGAAGTCGATGCAGCGCCGCTGGCTCGCCAGGTCGAGCTCGCCCGATTCGGTGAAGGTGGTCGGCGCGACCGGGAAGATGCCCTGGTAGCGGCGGCGAGGGTTGGATGCAGTCATGAGGTGACTCCGTTGTCGATGAAAGCCAGGCTTTGGTCAGACCGATGCGACCAGTTCAGCAGCACCAAGCCCATGGCCGCTCGGGGGGTGTCCATCAATGCGAATGGCGGGGCACGGCGGAGCCGCGGCAACCCACCAGGAAATCGAAGTCGCAGCCTTCATCGGCCTGCAGCACATGTTCGACATAGAGGCGCTGATAGCCGCCGCCCTTGGCCGGCGCCTGCTCTTCGGCCAGCGCCGCGAGCCGGGCCGCCAGTTCGTCGTCCGGGATGTCGAGTTGCAGCCGGCCGGCCTCGCAGTCGAGTTCGATCCAGTCGCCATCGCGCACCGCCGCCAGCGGTCCGCCATCGGCCGCCTCGGGCGCGACGTGCAGCACCACGGTGCCGTATGCGGTGCCGCTCATGCGGGCGTCGGAGATGCGCACCATGTCCTTGATGCCCTGGCGCAGCAGCTTGGGCGGAAGGCCCATGTTGCCGACCTCGGCCATGCCCGGGTAGCCCTTGGGGCCGCAGCGCTTGAGCACCAGCACCGAGGACGCATCGACCTCCAGGCTCTCGTCGACGATGCGCTCCTTGTAGTGCTCCAGGTTCTCGAAGACCACCGCGCGGCCTCGGTGCCGCAGCAGCTCGGGCGATGCGGCCGAAGGCTTCAGCACCGCGCCGCGCGGCGCCAAGTTGCCGCGCAGGATGCACATGCCGCCATCGGCCACCAGCGGCCGGTCGAGCGGGCGGATCACCTCGTCGTTGCAGCTGGGCGCGTCGCGCACGTTTTCCCACAGCGATCGGCCGTTGACGGTGAGTGCCTGCGGATGCGGCAGCAGCCCGTTCTCGCCGAGCCGGCGCAGCACCGCCGGCAGGCCGCCCGCGTAATAGAACTCTTCCATGAGAAAGCGGCCCGAGGGCATCAGGTCGACCAGCGTCGGCGTGCCGCGGCCGATGCGCGTCCAGTCCTCCAGTTCGAGCGGCACGCCGATGCGCCCGGCGATGGCCTTCAGGTGGATCACCGCATTGGTCGAGCCGCCGATCGCGGCATTGGTGCGGATCGCATTCTCGAAAGCCTCGCGGGTGAGGATCTTCGACAAGGTGAGGCCCTCGCGCGCCATCTCGACCGCGCGCATGCCCGACATCTGCGCCAGCACGTAGCGCCGCGCATCGACCGCCGGAATCGCAGCGTTGTGCGGCAGCGAAGTGCCAAGCGCCTCGGCCATGCAGGCCATGGTCGAGGCGGTGCCCATGGTGTTGCAGGTGCCGGCCGAGCGCGACATGCCGGCCTCGGCCGAAAGAAAGCGATGCAGGTCGATCTCGCCGGCCTTCATCGCCTCGTGCAGTTGCCAGACCGCGGTGCCCGAGCCGATGTCGCGGCCGTCGAGCTTGCCGTTGAGCATCGGACCGCCGGTCACGACGATGGCCGGTATGTCGCAACTGGCGGCGCCCATCAGCAGGGCCGGCGTGGTCTTGTCGCAGCCGGTCAAGAGCACCACCGCATCGATCGGATTGCCGCGTATCGCCTCCTCCACGTCCATGCTGGCCAGGTTGCGCGTCAGCATCGCGGTCGGCCGCAGGTTCGACTCGCCGTTGGAGAACACCGGGAACTCGACCGGGAAACCGCCGGCCTCGGAGATGCCGCGCTTGACGTGCTCGGCGATCTTGCGGAAGTGCGCATTGCAGGGCGTCAGCTCTGACCAGGTGTTGCAGATGCCGACGATCGGCCTGCCGTCGAATTCGTGGTCGGGAATGCCCTGGTTCTTCATCCAGCTGCGATACATGAAGCCGTTCTTGTCGGCCGGGCCGAACCATTCGGCCGATCGCAGCTTTTTCTTCTCGGGGGAGTCGGCCATGCGGAGTCTTGATGAGGTGATGAGAAGGGAGAGACGAAAAGAAGGCGCTCAGTGCGCCGCAGGCCCGCGCGCGCTGAAGACACGCTGCAGCAGGCAGAAGACGAAGAGCAGCGCGCCGACCACGATGCGCGTCCACCAGGAGCTGAGGCTGCCGTCGAAGGAGATCAGCGTCTGGATGATGCCCAGCATCAGCACGCCGAAGAGCGTGCCGATGACATAGCCGACCCCGCCGGTGAGCAGCGTGCCGCCGATCACCACAGCCGCGATCGCGTCGAGTTCGAGTCCGACCGCATGCAGGCCATAGCCCGACAGCATGTAGAAGGTGAAGACCACGCCGCCGAGCGCCGAGCAGAAGCCCGAGAGCGTGTAGACGCCGATCACCGTGCCGCGCACCGGCAGGCCCATGAGCAGCGCCGACTGCTCGCTGCCGCCGATCGCGTACACCGCGCGGCCGAAGGGCGTGAAGTGCGCGATGAACACCGCCAGCGCCACCACCACCAGTGCGATCAGCCCCGACAGCGAGATCGACGCGTCGCCCCACACCGGCAGCCGCCACTGCGACACGGCTGCATAGAAGTCGCTGGTGATGCTGATCGAGTCGATGCTGATGAGATAGCAGAGCCCGCGCGCCAGGAACATGCCGGCCAGCGTGACGATGAAGGGCTGCAGCCGGAAGCGCTCGATCAGGAAGCCCATGAAGGCGCCGAAGCAGGTGCCCATCGCGAGCACCAGCGGGATCACGATCGCCGGGCTCCAGCCGTGCGTCTCGACCAGCGAGGCCGAGACCATGGTGGTCAGCGCGATCACCGATCCGACCGACAGGTCGATGCCGCCGGAGATGATCACGAAGGTCATGCCGACAGCCACGATGCACAGGAAGGCGTTGTCGACCAGAAGGTTCAGGAACACCTGCGCCGAGAAGAAGCCGTCGTAGAAGACCGAGCCGAGCGTGGCCATCAGCAGGAACAGCGAGATGGTCGCGGAGAGCGGCAGGTACTTGGGATTGATCCTCGGTCGCGCAGGCTTGCGCGGCGGCGGCGGCGACGCAGGCCGGCGCGTGTCGGTGGGCGGAGAGACGACCGCGCTCATGAAGACGCACCCTCGCGCGCCGGCCGCTGCGCGATCTGCCGCAGGCTCGCGCGAAACTCCGCCGACTGCATCAGCATCACCGCGAACACCACCACCGCCTTGACCACCAGGTTAACCTCCGGCGGCACGCCCAGCGAATAGATGGCATAGGTCAGGGTCTGGATGATCAACGCGCCGATCACGCTGCCGACCAGGCTGAAGCGCCCGCCGGTCAATGCGGTGCCGCCCAGCGTGACCGCCAGGATCGCGTCGAGTTCGAGCAGCTGGCCGGCGTTGTTGCCGTCCGCGCTCTTGACGTTGGAGCTGATCAAGAGGCCCGCCACGCCGGCGCAGAAGCCGCAGAACATGTAGACGCCGACGACGATGCGCCGCGCCCGCACGCCGGCCACCCGGGCGGCGGCCGGGTTGATGCCCACCGCCTGGATGAACATGCCGAGCGCGCTGCGCGTGATCGCCAGGTAGAGCAGCGCGAAGACCGCCGCCGCGATGTAGACCGAGAAGGGCAGCCCGAACAGGTAGCCGCTGCCGATGAAGAAGAAGGGCGCGTAGTAGATGGTGATGATCTGCCCGCCGGTGATGAGCTGCGCGATGCCGCGGCCGGCGACCATCAGGATCAGCGTCGCGATGATCGGCTGCATGCCGACCCGCGCGACCAGCAGGCCGTTCCAGAGGCCGCAGGCCAGCGCCGCCGCCAGCGCGCCGACGATAGCCAGCCACATCGGGAAGCGGCTGACCTCGGCCGCGCTGCCGTTGCTCACCACCAGCGAGCCGCCGATCATCCAGGCCGCGATGGCCGCGGCGATGGCCACCACCGCGCCGACCGAGATGTCGATGCCCCGAGTCGCGATCACCAGCGTCATGCCCAGCGCCGCCAGCACCAGCGGCGCGGCCCGGTTGAGGATGTCGATCAAGCTGCCGTAGAGATGGCCGCCGCGCCATTCGAGGTGCAGGAAGCTCGGATTGAATGCCGCGTTGACGGCCAGCAGCAGCAGCAGCGTGAACACCGGCCAGGCGAGCCGATGCTGCAGCAGTGCCGCGAGGGAATGGCGCGTCGAGCCGCTCATGTGTCCGCCGCGATCAATTCGTAGACCTCTTCCTCGCTGCTGCCGCCCGGCAGCTCGCCCACCTTGCGCCGCTCGCGCAGCACCGCGATGCGATGCGACACGCGCACCACCTCGTTCATTTCCGACGAGATGAAGAGCACCGCCATGCCGGCGCGCGCGAGCCGCAGGATCTCTTCCATGATCTCCTGCTTGGCCGCGACGTCGATGCCGCGGGTGGGCTCGTCGAGGATCAAGAGGCGCGGCTCGACCGCCAGCCAGCGGGCGAGCACCGCCTTCTGCTGGTTGCCGCCCGACAGCAGCCCGATCGGGGTGTCGACGCTGGCGGTCTTGATGCCCAGCGACTTCACGAAGCGCTCGGCCAGCGCCGTCTGTTCGGCCCGCGACAGCGTGTTGCGCACGCCGCGCCGCGCCTGCAGGGCCAGCGCGATGTTCTCGCGAACCGACAGCTCGGCCACGATGCCGTCGGTCTTGCGTTCCTCGGGGCACAGCGCCAGGCCGTGCGCCACCGCGTCGGCCGGGCTGGCCAGCGTCGCCTCGCGGCCGTCGATGTGAAGCCGCCCCGCATCGGGCTGGGCCAGGCCGAAGAGCAGCCGCGCCAGCTCGGTGCGGCCCGAGCCGAGCAGGCCGGCCAGGCCGAGCACCTCGCCGGCGCGCAGCTGCAGGTCGATGGGCTGCAGCTGGCCGCGCTGCCCCAGGCCTTCGGTCGCGAGCAGCACCGGCGCGTCGGCGTGGATGGCCGGCAGGTCGGCATGGCCGGTGGCGGCGGCTGCGAATTCGCGCCCGACCATCGCCGAGATCAGTGCCTGCGGACCCAGCTCGGCGGTCGGCCATTCGCCGACCATCGCGCCGTTGCGCAGCACCGTGATGCGGTCCGACACCGCATAGACCTGGTTCAGGAAATGGGTCACGAAGACGATCGCCAGGCCCTCGCCACGCAAGCGGCGCAGCACCGCGAACAGGCTCTGCACCTCGTCGTCGTCCAGGCTGGAGGTCGGCTCGTCGAGGATCAGCACCTTCGACGACAGCCCGAGCGCGCGCGCGATCGCCACCAGCTGCTGCACCGCGACCGAGTAGCTGGACAGCAGCTGGGTGACGTCGATGTCCACATCCAGGCGGGCCAGCAGCGCCCGCGCGCCGCGGTTGACCGCCGCCCAATCGATGCGCCAGCCCTGCGCCAGGCCGCGCCGCGGATAGCGGCCCGAGAAGATGTTCTCGGCCACCGACAGGTTCGGGCAGAGGTTGACCTCCTGGTAGACCGTGCTGATGCCCAGGCGCTGGGCATCGAGCGGCGAGCCCGGCTGGATCGGCGCTCCGGCCAGCCGCATCTGGCCGGCATCGGCCGCATGCACGCCGGTCAGCACCTTGATCAGGGTCGACTTGCCGGCGCCGTTCTGGCCCAAGAGCGCATGGATCTCGCCGGCGCGCAGCCGCAGCCCTACGCCGCGCAGGGCCGGCACGCCGTTGAACTGCTTGTCGATGCCGCTCAGCTCGAGCACCGGCACCGCGTCGGCTTCAAGGCTCATGCAGTGCTCACTTGTTCTTGTTGTAGACGTCGACGAACACCGCCGCCAGCAGCACCAGCCCCTTGATCACCTGCTGGTAATCGATGCCGATGCCGAGGATCGACATGCCGTTGTTCATCACGCCCATGATGAAGGCGCCGATCACCGCGCCCATCACCCGGCCCACGCCGCCCGAGGCCGAGGCGCCGCCGATGAAGCAGGCGGCGATCACGTCGAGCTCGAAGCCGAGGCCCGCCTTGGGCGTGGCGGTGTTGAGCCGCGCCGCGAAGACCAGCCCGGCCAGCGCCGCGAGCACGCCCATGTTGACGAAGGTGAGGAAGGCCAGGCGCTGGGTCTTGATGCCCGACAGCCGCGCCGCCTTCTCGTTGCCGCCCAGGGCATAGATGCGCCGGCCGATGGTGCTGCGGTTGGTCAGGAAGTCGTAGGCGACGATCAGCACCGACATCACGATCAGCACGTTGGGCAGGCCCTTGTAGGTGGCCAGCAGGTAGCTCAGGAGAAGGATTGCCGCCGCGAAGAACAGGTTCTTGACGAGGAAGAAGGCATAGGGCTCGGTCTCCATGCCGTGCGCCGCCAGCCGGGCGCGGCCGCGCAGCTTGAAGAAGACCAGCGCCGCCGCCGCCACGGCGCCGAGCAGCAGCGAGGTGAGGCGCAGGCTCTGGCCGCCCAGCGGATCGGCGACGAAGCCCGAGCTGAGGCGCTGGAAGGTCTCGGGGAAAGGCCCGACCGACTGGCCCGCCAGCAGGGCCAGCGTCAGCCCCTTGAAGACCAGCATGCCGGCCAGCGTGACGATGAACGAAGGAATGCGGAAGAAGGCGACGAACCAGCCCTGCGCCGCGCCGATGATGCCGCCGGCCACCAGGCAGACCCCGATGGTCGGCAGCCAGCTCCATTCGAACTGGACCATCAGCACCGCGGCCAGCGCGCCGACGAAGCCGCAGACCGAGCCGACCGAGAGATCGATGTGGCCGGCCACGATCACCAGCAGCATGCCCAGCGCCATGATCACGATGTAGCTGTTCTGCAGCAGCAGGTTGGTGAGGTTGAGCGGCCGCATCAGCGTGCCGTCGGTCAGCACCTGGAACAGCACCATGATCGCGACCAGCGAGATCAGCATGCCGTATTCGCGCAGGTTGTTCTTGATGAAGCCCGCGTGCTCCGCCGGCGACGAAGTGCCGGCCGGCGCCGGCTGCACCAGTTGGGATGCCGTCTTCACGGCTTCGAGTTCAGGCGGCATGGACGCTGCTCCCTGAGGCCACGATCACGCGCATGATCTTTTCCTGCGAGGCCTCGGCCGCCGGAAATTCGGCGACGAAGCGCCCTTCGTTCATCACGTAGATGCGATCGCACATGCCGAGCAGTTCCGGCAGTTCGGAGGAGATCATGAGAATGCCCTTGGACTGGCTCGCGAGCTGGTCGATGATGGTGTAGATCTCGTACTTGGCGCCGACGTCGATGCCGCGCGTCGGCTCGTCGAGGATCAGCAGCTCGGGGCCGGCGAAGAGCCACTTGCTCAGCACCACCTTCTGCTGGTTGCCTCCGGACAGGTTCACCACCCGCTGGGCCACGCCCGAGCAGCGGATGTTGAGCGCACGCCGGTACTCGTTGGCCACCTTGAATTCGCGCCCCTCGTCGATCACGCCGCGCTCCGACACCGCCGCTAGGTTGGCCAGGCTGATGTTGGTGCGGATGTCTTCCTCGAGCACCAGCCCCAGGCTCTTGCGGTCCTCGGTGACGTAGGCGATGCCGTGCGCGATCGCCCGGTCGATGCTGCTGACGTCGACCTCCTTGCCATGCATCAGCACCGTGCCGCTGATGCGCTGGCCGTAGGAGCGGCCGAACACGCTCATCGCGAACTCGGTGCGGCCGGCGCCCATCAGGCCGGCGATGCCGACGATCTCGCCGCGCCGCACATGCAGGCCCACGCCCTTGATGAGTTCGCGATCGGCATGCTGGGCATGGTGCACATGCCAGTCGCGCACCTCGAAGATGGTCTCGCCGATGTCGGGCGAGCGCTGCGGATAGCGGTGCGCCATGTCGCGCCCGACCATGCCGCGGATGATGCGGTCCTCGCTGATCGGGGCGGCGCGGCAATCCATGGTCTCGACCGTGGCGCCATCGCGCAGCACGGTGATGGAATCGGCCACCTTGGCGACCTCGTTGAGCTTGTGCGAGATCAGGATCGAGGCGATGCCCTGCGCCTTGAGTTCGAGCAGCAGCTTCAAGAGGGCATCGCTGTCGCTTTCGTTGAGGCTGGCGGTGGGCTCGTCGAGGATCAGCAGCCGGACCTGCTTGGCCAGCGCCTTGGCGATCTCGACCAGCTGCTGCTTGCCCACGCCCAGGTTGGTGACCAGCGCGGTCGGCGGCTCCTTCAGGCCGACCTTGGCGAGCAGCTCGCGGGTCTTGGCATAGGCCGCGAACCAGTCGATCACGCCGCCGCGGGCGCATTCGTTGCCGAGGAAGATGTTCTCGGCAATGGACAGCAGCGGCACGAGCGCCAGTTCCTGGTGGATGATGATGATGCCCAGCTTCTCGCTGTCGGCGATGTCGCGGAAGCGCCGCGCCTCGCCCTCGAAGCGGATCTCGCCGCTGTAGCTGTCGCAGGGATAGACGCCGCTCAGCACCTTCATCAGGGTCGACTTGCCGGCGCCGTTCTCGCCGACCACCGCATGGATCTCGCCGGCGCGCACCGCGAGGTTGACGTTGTCCAGCGCGTTCACGCCGGGAAAGGTCTTGGTGATGCCGCGCATCTCCAGAATCACATCGTCATTCACGCTGTCGTCTCCTTGCCCGGGGCCCGCCGCCTCGGTCGGCGGCTACTTGATCTGGCTCTCCTTGTAGTAGCCGCTGTCGACCAGCACCGGCTTCCAGTTGCTGGCATCGACGCTGACCGGCTTCAGCAGGTAGGAGGGTACGACTTTCACGCCGTTGTTGTAGGTCTTGGTGTCGTTCACCTCGGGCGCCTTGCCGGCCATCATCGCGTCCACCATGTTGACCGTCACCTTGGCCAGCTCGCGGGTGTCCTTGAAGACCGTCTGGGTCTGCTCCTTCTTGAGGATCGACTTGACCGAGGGCACCTCGGCGTCCTGGCCGGTCACCACCGGCATCGGCTGCTGCGGCGTACCGTAGCCCACGCCCTTGAGCGAGGAGATGATGCCGATCGACAGGCCGTCATAGGGCGACAGCACCGCATCCACGTGGTCCTTCGTGTAGTAGGCCGACAGCAGGTTGTCCATGCGGGCCTGCGCCACCGCGCCGTCCCAGCGCAGGGTCGAGACCTTGTCCATGCCCATCTGCTTGCTGCGCACCACCAGCTTGCCGCTGTCGATGTAGGGCTTCAGCACCGACATCGCGCCGTTGTAGAAGAAGAAGGCGTTGTTGTCGTCCGGCGAGCCGCCGAACAGCTCGATGTTGAAGGGGCCCTTGCCGTCCTTCAGTCCGAGCGCCTTCTCGATGTACTGCGCCTGCAGCACGCCGACCTGGAAGTTGTCGAAGGTGGCGTAGTAGTCGACGTTCTTCGAACCCTTGATGAGCCGGTCGTAGGCGATGACCTTCACGCCCTTGTCGGAGGCCTTCTGCAGCACGTCAGACAGGGTGGTGCCGTCGATCGCGGCGATGACCAGCACCTTGGCGCCCTTGGTCACCATGTTCTCGATCTGGGCCAGCTGGTTCGGGATGTCGTCGTCCGCATATTGCAGGTCGGTCTGGTAGCCGCGCTCCTTGAAGACCTTGACCATGTTGTTGCCGTCGTCGATCCAGCGCGCCGACGACTTGGTAGGCATCGAGATGGCGACCAGCCCCTTGTCCTGGGCCTGCGCCCATGGCGCGATCCCGATCAGCACGGTAGCGGCCGCGCCGCCGAGCAAGGCCTTGAGGAAGTTGCGTTTCATCAAAAAGTCTCCTGAAAATTCAAAAAAGCGCGCCGGCCCGAACAGTACGCGGCCGCGACGCCGGCCGCCCGGAACCGGCTCCGCCGGGCCGCAGGCAGCGCCCCCTTGAGGGGGGTACGGCTACGCGAAGTGAGCCAGGCGGGGGTGGTCAATATTTCCGTGAGGGGAACTCGGCCTTGGCGACTTCCATCGGGAAGATGCCTTCCTTGGTGAGGATGCGCTTGGGCAGCGGCTTGCCGGCCTTGATGTCGGCCACCGCGCTCATCAGCTGCGGGCCCAGGAGCGGGCTGCACTCGACGGTGACGTTGAGCTTGCCGGCCATCATGGCCTCGAAGGCACCCTTCACCCCGTCGACCGAGATGATGATGATGTCCTGGGCCGGCTTCATGCCGGCTTCCTCGATCGCCTGGATCGCACCGATCGCCATGTCGTCGTTGTGCGCGTAGAGCACGTTGATGTTCTTGCCCTCGGCCTTCAGGAAGGCCTCCATCACCTCCTTGCCCTTGGCCCGGGTGAAGTCGCCGGTCTGCGAGCGGATGATCTTGAACTTCGGATCGCTCTTGATGATTTCCTCGAAGCCCTTCTTGCGGTCGATGGCGGGCGCCGAACCGACCGTGCCCTGCAGTTCGACGATGTTGACCGGCCCCTTGTTGTTCTTCTCCTTCTCGACCAGCCAGCGGCCGGCCTTGCGGCCTTCCTCGACGAAGTCCGAACCCATGAAGGTCACGTAGAGCGAATCGTCCTTGACGTTGACCGAGCGGTCGGTCAGAACCACCGGGATCTTGGCGGCCTTGGCCTCCATCAGCACCGTGTCCCAGCCGGTCTCGACCACCGGCGAGAAGGCGATCACGTCGACCTTCTGCGCGATATAGGAACGGATCGCCTTGATCTGGTTCTCCTGCTTCTGCTGCGCATCGGAGAACTTGAGGTCGACGCCGGCATCCTTGGCGGCGGACTTGATCGATTCGGTGTTGGCGGTGCGCCATTCGCTCTCGGCACCCACCTGGGCGAAGCCGAGCACCGGCTTCTTGTCCTGCGCCAGCGCGGAAGCCGGCAGCCACGAGCCCAGGGTGGCCGATGCGAGTGCGATGTTGAGCGTGCGACGGTTCAGTTTCATGTTGTCTCCTGTTGGCGGGGTGAAAGAACGCTTCTTACTCTTCTGACTCCTGATGTCCATCCGATCAAGCCAGCACATAGCCGGTCTTGACGCTGGAATAGAACTCCGCGGCATGGCGGCCCTGCTCGCGCGGGCCGTGGCTGGAGGCCTTGCGGCCGCCGAAGGGCACGTGGTAGTCGACGCCGGCGGTCGGCAGGTTGACCATCGTCATGCCGACCTTCGCATGGCGCTTGAAGTGCATCGTGCGTGCGAGCGAAGTGGTGCAGATGCCGGCGCACAGGCCGAAGGGCGTGTCGTTGGCCAGCGCCAGCGCATGCTCGTAGTCGTCGGCCTGCAGCACGCAGGCGAGCGGGCCGAAGATCTCGTCGCGGGCCACCCGGTGCTCGGGCCGGGCCAGGAACAGCGCCGGGCTCATGTAGTGGCCCGTGGTCGCGCGCTGCAGCCGCTCGCCGCCCCAGACATGCTCCGCGCCCTCGTCGATCGCCGCTTCGATGGCCGCCAGGTTGAGCGCCAGCCGCGCCGCATCGACCACCGGGCCGATGTCGGTACCGCGCTCCAGCGCATGGCCGACGCGCAGCGCCGCCAGCCGATGGCGCAGCCGCACCACGAAGGCGTCGTGCACGGAGGCCTCGACGATCAGCCGGCTCGATGCGGTGCAGCGCTGGCCGGTCGAGAAATAGGCGCCCTGCACCGCGCAGTCGACCGCGCGGTCGAGATCGGCATCGGCCAGCACCACCAGCGGGTTCTTGCCGCCCATCTCGAGCTGCACCTTGGCATGGCGCTGCGATGCGGCGCGCATGACCAGGTCGCCGGTCTCGACCGAGCCGGTGAAGCTGATCGCATCGACCAGCGGACTGTCGACCAGCGCCTGGCCGACCTCGCGCCCGCTGCCCATCACCAGGTTGAAGCTGCCGGCCGGCAGCGCGGCGCGGCTGATGATCTCGGCCAACGCCCAGCCGCAGGCCGGCACCAGTTCGGCGGGCTTGAAGACCACGGTGTTGCCATGCGCCAGGGCCGGCGCGATCTTCCAGGCCGGGATCGCGAGCGGGAAGTTCCAGGGCGTGATCAGCCCGACCACGCCGACCGGTTCGCGCGTCACGTCGACCTGCACGCCGGGCTGCACCGACGCCAGCATCTGCCCGTCGCCGCGCAGCGCCTCGCCGGCGAAGAACTTGAAGATATGGCCGGCGCGGGCGGCCTCGCCGACCGCTTCGGGCAGGGTCTTGCCTTCTTCGCGCGCCACCAGCATGCCCAGCTCTTCGCGCCGGGCCAGGATCTCGCTGCCGATCTGGTCGAGCGCATCGGCGCGCCGCTGCGGCGTGCTGAGGCTCCAGTGCGGGAAGGCCTCGGCCGCCGCGCGGATCGCCAGATCGGTCTGGCTGCGGTCGGCGCGCGCATATTCGGCCACCACCTCGCGCGTATCGGACGGGTTCTGGCTCAGGCCGGTGGTCACGCCGGTTTCCCAGCGGCCGTTGATGTATTGCCGGACGTTCTGCTGCAGGTCGTTGCGCTTCAAGGTGGGCCGAGTTTAGGAATCACACCAATATCTTTCCAATCAATATTTGGGTGGAATGCATATCGGAAGAAGCATTCAGGTAAACCCCATGACGAACTACACGCACTGGTTCATCCGTGCGCGACTCAAGACCCGGCAGCTGCTGCTGCTCGTGGCACTGGCCGAGGAAGGCAACATCCACCGCGCCGCCCAGGTGCTCAACATGACCCAGCCCGCGGCCTCCAAGCTGCTGAAGGACCTGGAGGACGTGCTCGAGGTCTCGCTCTTCGACAGGCTGCCGCGCGGCATGCGCCCGACCTGGTATGGCGAGACCATGATCCGCCATGCGCGCGTGGCGCTGTCCAGCCTCAACCAGGCGCATGACGAACTGACGGCGCTGAAGTCCGGTCGCGCCGGGCAGGTCAACATCGGCGTGATCACCGCGCCGGGGCTGGTGCTGCTGCCGCCGGCGGTGGCCGCGGTGAAGCGCGACAACCCCAACCTGCGCATCTCGGTCGAGATCGAGACCAGTCCGGTGCTGCTGGAGCGGCTGGAGCACGGCAAGCTCGACCTGCTGGTCGCGCGCCTCTTCGCCGAGCACGACAAGACCAACCTGCGCTACGAGGCCCTCACCGAAGAGCCCGTCTGCGCCCTGGTGCGGCCGGGCCATCCGCTGCTCGGCATGGCCGGGCTCGGCCTGCGCGACCTGGTCTCGGCCGGCTGGATCGTGCCGCCGGCCGGCAGCGTGCTGCGCCATCGCTTCGAGCTGATGTTCCAGGAAGAGGGGCTGGCGCCGCCGATCAACGTGATCGAGACGGCCGCGCTGCTGTTCATCACCCGGATGCTCCAGCAGAGCGACATGATCGCGGTGCTGGCGACCGACGTGGCGCGCTACTACGCGGCGCACGGCATCGTGTCGATGCTGCCGGTCGAGATGCCCTGCCACATGGATGCCTTCGGCATCATCACCCGCACCGACCGGCTGCTCTCGCCGGCCGCCAAGGTGATGATGCGGGCCCTGAAGAACGAAAGCCTGGCCGCCTACGGGCGCCGCTTCGAACTCGACTGAAGTTTTATGCGGGTCAGACCCAGCCCGCGTCGACCTTGAATTCCTGCGCGGTGCACATCGCCGCATCGTCCGACGCCAGGAACAGCACCATGCGGGCGATGTCCTGCGGCTGCAGCTTGTCGGGCAGGCACTGGTTGCGCTTGATCTCCAGCTCACCCTCGGCGTCGAGCCAGAGCTTGACCTGGCGCTCGGTCATGACCCAGCCCGGCGACACGGTGTTGATGCGGATCCGGTGCTCGCCCAGCGGCCGGGCCAGTCCGCGCGTGAGCCCGTTGACCGAGGACTTGGCGATCGCATAGCAGGGATAGGCGCCGCCCTTGCCCTGCCAGCCAGTCGAGCCCAGGTTGACGATCGAGCCGAAGCCCAGCCGCTTCATGCCCGGCACCACCGCCTGGATCGCGAAGAAGGCCGGCCGCTCGTTGATGGCCATGCGGTCCTCGTAGTAGGCCGGCGTCACCGATTCGAGGGTGTGGCGGTCGTCGCTGGCGACATTGTTGACCAGTGCCGCGAAGTCGCCGAAGGCCTCGGCCGCCTCGGCGATGCAGCGCTGCAGCGCCTCGACGTCGCGCACGTCGCAGACCCGCCACCAGGGCGCCGGATGCCCGGCATCGGCGATGCGCAGGGCCAGTTCCCGGCTGGGCGCCTCGGCGATGTCGACGAAGGCGACACGCGCGCCCTGCTCGGCCAGCGCGCCGACGATGGCGGCACCGATGCCGCTGCCGCCGCCGGTCACGAAGACCGGCCTGCCGCGAAGGCTCGTGTAAGTGGAAAGGTCGGTTCTTGCAGCGGCAACGTTGCTCATCTTGTCTCGGGCCTTGTAGCTTGATATTGCAATTTGGATATGGACTGATGCCCGATATCTTCTTTTGAGTTATCAATATGCCGCGATACGATCCGCCACGTCAAGCGTCTCGAAGCCTTGAAAGCCGTCCAGGAGCCCATCGATGAACCCGACGCCATCCTCACCCTCCTCCGCCGCCCCCCGAATCCTCGAGCCGGCCCGCTGCATCTGGCCGGCCGGCACCACGCTGGGCGAAGGCACCCTGTGGTCGGTGCGCGAGCAGGCCCTCTACTGGGTCGACATCCACGAACGGCGCCTGTTCCGCCTCGATCCGGCCAGCGGCGCGCGCAGCAATTGGCTCTTCGATGAGGAGATCAGCGCGCTCGCCGAACGGGAGAACGCACCCGGGCTGGTCGTCAGCCTGCGTCGCGGCCTGGCGCTCTTCGACCCGGCCGACGGCGCGCCGCCGCGCTACCTGCACCGCCCCGGGCAGGAGGCGCCGGGCAACCGCTTCAACGACGGCAAGTGCGATCCGCAGGGGCGCTTCTGGGGCGGCTCGATGGACATCGCCTGCGAACAGCCCACCGGTGCGCTCTACCGCTTCGACCCCGCCGGCGGCTACAGCCGCGAGGTCGAAGGCGTGACCGTCAGCAACGGCCCGACCTGGTCGCCCGACGGGCGCACCATGCACTTCAACGACACCGCCAAGGGCCTCAGCTGGGTCTACGACTTCGACGCGGTCGAAGGCCGGCCGTCCAACCGACGGCTCTGGGCCCGCTTCGGCCACGACCAGGGCTATCCCGACGGCATGACCACCGATGCGGCAGGCCGGATCTGGATCGCCCACTGGGGCGGCGCCTGCGTCAGCTGCCACGACCCCGAGACGGCGGCCGAGCTGTGCCGCATCCCGCTTCCGACCCGGCACATCACCAACTGCGCTTTCGGCGGTGCCGACCTGCGCACGCTGTTCATCACCAGCGCCCGCAGCGGGCTGAGCGCGTCGCAGCTGGAGGCCGAGCCGCTGGCCGGCGGCCTGTTCGCCGCGAGGATCGACGGCCCCGGCATGCCGGCCGCCCTCTTCGGCGGCTGAGCGCCTCGCGGGCGCGGCCCGCAAGCCGGCGGCGCCCTTGGCCCAAGCTCAGGCCGGCCAGGGGCTGACCAGCTTCCAGGGCGGCGCGCCCTTGGTCTTGCCGTCGCTCTTGCAGAAGATGTACGCGCCTTCGCCGCGCATGCTGCGGAAGTGGTTCTCGACCTGTGCCAGCCGGCAGCCGGCGCGGCCCTTGGGGTCCTTGGCCGGCGTGACGGTGCCGCCGCTCGAGGTCGCCGGGTTGCTCCAGCTGGCGGCCACGCCGTCCTCGCCGCTGGACAGCGTCCGGTAGACCGTCTCGGTCATCAGCTTGGTGTCGGCGGGGCTGAAGCGCGTGATGGGCGTGTCGCGCATGGGCGCGAAATTGGTCCAGGGCAAGGCGAAGACCGGCAGCGCGGCTGCGCCCATCAGGCCGACCAATGCGCCTCGTCTCAATCGCTGGCTGACGCGCATGTTCCGTTTCCTTTGCGAAGACTACTTGGGAAGAATGAAGTTGACCTGGAACCGCAGGAACCAGTCGGATGAATTGTCGGGCCGGATCACGTTGTAGCCGGCGCCGATGACGAAGTTCATCGGCACGAATCCTTCGGGCCGCACCAGGAGCGAATAGGACACGCCGAGCGGCACCGTCCAGCGCTGGCTCGAACGCTTTTCGTCCCAGTTGGCGGTCATGGTGCCGATGTAGCCGATCGACTGGGTCGAGTCCAGCCGGTAGCTGACGATCGGCTGCAGCGAGAAGGCGTTGACGTTGGACCTGTCGCTGTCGCCCGCCACCGACCAGACCTGCGTCGCGAGCGCGCCGATGGTCCAGGCCGGCGACTGCCACAGCGCCACCGCGGCCGGCCCGAGCGAGAACTTGCCCTGCCCCAGCACGTCGGAGGTCGCGGTGTTCAGCACGGCGATCGGCCCGACGCCCCAGATCAGTCCGTTGGCACCCGGGGGCGGCGCGATGAAACCTTCGTAGGTGATGTCGCCCAGGCCGTTGGTGCGGCCCTGGTCGGGCAGGAAGGCGGGCTGCGAGATGACCGGCACGATGGCCCGGTTGATCAGCGACCAGCCGCCGCCCAACGATGTCGGATAGACCGGCTGGATGTTGAGCACCTGCTGCGGCTTGCCGAACTGGTTGGCGCCGAGGTTGGTGTTCCACTGGAAAGGCAGGGTGACGATGTCCGCGATCGGATTCGCCAGCTTCTTCTGCAGGTCGCTGTCGCTGTCCTGGGCCCAGCCGGCGGTCGCCGCCAGCGCCGTGACGGCGGCTGCGAGGATCCGGTGGATGGGCTGGGCGCGTGTCATGGCTTGGTAAGAAAGTGTATGGCAGGAATTGTTGCCGTTGGTATGTCCATCGCGCGATCTTGCGGCCTCGAGGAGCTACAGGAACATCCCGAGCAGTTTGTCCATGACCTTGTCGAAAGGCACCAGCGCCAGCGCAACGATGCCGAAAGGCAGGGCGGTCGAGATGGCCAGCGCTACCAGGCTGCGCAGGTCGAGCGGCATCAAGCGCAGCGAATAGGCCAGCGAGGTGGTCTGGTAGAGGTCGGTGACGGCGGAGAAATCGCCGGTTGCCAGCGGTTGGGCGGTTTCCTCGTCGATCGGGTTGTGCATCCACTTGTCCTCGAAGGCCTGCCCCACGCGCTGGGCCAGCGCGCCGTAGCTGATCACCGCCGCGCGCCAGGTCCGCAGCAGCGGCTCGGTGAAGGCCAGCAGCGGCGCGGTGAAGAGCAGCAGCACGCAGACCACCGTCGCCAGCGCCACTGCCGCCAGCTGCTCGGGCGTGGCGGCGCTGCCCGCCAGCACGTGCGCCAGCTCGGTCGCCGCCACCAGCACCCCGATCGCCAGGCCGATGATCATGAAGGCGCGCAGCGAGAAGCCGACGAACATCAGGCCGGCCGCGCCCTCGGGGTGGGCCGCCACCAGCCGCAGGTCGAGGCGCGACACCTTCCACAGGAAGCGGTTCCAGAGGAACCAGCGCCAGACCCATCCGAAGAGCAGGACCAGCAGGATCGGCAGGCTCACCAGTGCATTCCACCAGCTGGCCAGCGATCGGGTCTGGACTCCTTCCGACAGGCCGCGATGCCAGTCGGGCAGGAAGGAGGTCGGCACGAATGTCACCAGCACGAAGGCCGCGAGGTAGGCCAGCACCACGGCGGCCGCTTCGGCCACCCAGCTGTCGCGCAGTCGCATGACACCGCTCAGGATGGCGTCGAAGTCGGCCACCTGCGACGCGGGCACCAGGCCGCGCGTCCTGAATGTCTCGGCGATGGCCCCGAGGCGGGGGATGCAGATCAGTTCGGCCAAGATCAGCAAGGGCGAGACGAGCAGCGTGCGGGCGTGGGCCGATGCGTCGTGCAGGAAGGCGGTCCAGACCCCGGGCCGCTCGTTGAACTGTGCGAGGAGCGCCAACACCAGCAAGGGCAGCCAGCCAATCAAGATCACCGCCAGCGCCCGCCGCCGGACATTCCGGCTCCCCTCGCCGATGCGCCCCCAAAGCCGCAGCAGCCCCAGGGGCGGCCCGCCATCGAAGAGCCCGGCTTCGCGCGGTGGCGCAGCGCCGGCGATCGGTGGCGCGGGCTTCATCCGCGAAGGCATGCGGCGGTCATCGGGGTCATGCCGAACCATAGACCAAAGTCGTCCCGGCGCCCAGCGCGCCGCGGCCCGGACGCGGCGCGGATTTCAGGCGCGCCATCATTCACGAGAGGGACCGAAAGCCGGCTTACCATCGAGTCCGACAAAAGCGCCAAGGGGAGAACCATGACTACATTTCAAGGCGGCATCGCCGTCCGCAGCGCCGTCGCTGCGCTGCTCATTGCACCAGCGCTTTCGATGGCCCAGGGCGCCGGCGCCAGTGCCGCGATGGCCGCGGCCCAGCAAGAGGCCGACTGGCGCGTCATCGCGGCCCGCTGCGGGACGCCGGCCTTCGAGCGGGCATTCTTCAAGCAGTCGAAGGCGGCGGTCGCTGCCGGACTCGTAGCTCGCAACCGCGACCCGGTCGAACTCGAGAAGACCATCACGTCGATGCGGCGCAGCCCGGCCCTCCTGGTGGTGAGCAACGCCGACTGCACCGAGCAGGTCAAGCAACTGGCCCAGCTGCAGAAGGAACGCGCGGTTGTGCTCAAGGGCGGGCACCGGAGCACGGCGAAATAGGAAGGCACCGGCGCACAGCCCGTCGGGGCGTCGCGCTGCCGGCTCAGATCGAATCGTAGGAGGTGTCTTCCGCGCCGGCCTGGTCGCGACGTTTCGACGCGGTGCGCAGGCTCAGCACCCAGAGCCGCGCATGACGTTGCTCGCGGCTTTCGAAGCGCTCGGCGAAGCGGCGGATGCCGGGACGTTCGATCGCGGCGATGGTCATCCAGTCGGTGCTACCGAAGGATTCGGCCTCGCTGCTGCGATCGACCAGCGCCGGACGCAGCGTCATCACCCACTCGGTCGGGACGCGCGGGTCGCGGTCGAGCATGCGCAGGGCGATCTTCGCGGCCTTGGGGCTCAGCGCCTGCACCTTGTGCAGGTGGAAATCCAGGTCCATGGGTCGTCTTCCGATTTGATACACGAGGATACATGTCTGTTGCGCAGATGCGCAAGTCAGACAAAAGCGCGCAAATGCCGAAGCCTCAGCGGCCGGCCGGCGGCATCTGCTTGTATTCGTTGTGCTTCATCGCCAGGTATTCGTCGCGCGGCATCTCGTGCAGCTGCCGGGCGTATTTCTCGGTGCTGTCGAACCAGGCGGCCAGGCGCTGGTCGAGTTGGGCCGGCGCCGGCGCGTCGAGATACGCGTCGATCGCCAGGTAATAGCGCATGGTGTTGCGCTCCACCACGCCGCGCACGCCGCCGACGAACTGGTCCTTGCCGGTGGAGGTGAAGCCGACCTTGTCGCTGCCCAGCGTCGACAGGTAGCCCTGCATCGCCACCCGCGCGGCGGTGCCGTAGGCGTAGGCGTAGGACATATGGATGAAGGTCTTGCCGTCCGCCACAGGCGTCGCCTCCAGCTCGATGCGGTAGTCGCGCGTCGACAAGGGCCCCTTGTCGGCGCTGAGATGCACGCTCAGGTAGTCCGGCGCGAGCGTCGGCGTGCGCCACGAGAAATCCAGGTGCTGCGTGTCCGAAAGAGGCTGGTCGAACTTGCGTCCGACCGCCAGCCCGACGGTGGTCGAGGCGCCGCTGCCCTGCACGGTGCAGTTCTTGGTGTTGAGATGCAGCATCAGCACGTCGCACCAGACCGCCGGCTTCGACAGCGCCGCGCTGACCTGGTCGAAGGGATGCGAGACCAGCGCGAAGATGTTGCCGCTCAGCTGCCCCGAGCTCTCGACCGACTCCAGCACCAGCGGCCGGCCGAAGGCGTTGTTCGACAGCTGCGCCTCGACCGCGGCGAACTTGGCCTGCAGCGCCGCCGCGCTGCCCAGTTGCACCGTCGACGCCTGCGCCTGCGCCACCAAGGGCGCCAGCAGCAGCAGCAGACACAGGGCCAGCAATCGCGGGATGCTTCGTGCAGGGTTCATGGTGCTGCGGATTGTGGCCCCCGGCGCCGCTTCTCGTGCAGGACGATCGGCTCAAGGCCTGTGGTCCGCGAGCGCGAACGAAAAAGCGGGCCGAAGCCCGCCTTCCTGAGTCGCGCGTGGTCCGGGCCTAGACCGCCATGATCGAAACCGCCTTGGTCACCAGGTAGGCCTCCATCGCCTCCGGGCCGCCTTCCGAGCCGTAGCCCGAATCCTTGACGCCGCCGAAGGGCATCTCGGGCGTGGGCGCGGCCGGCTGGTTGATCCACAGCATGCCGACCTCGACCTGCTGGGCCAGGATGTGCGCATTCTTGATCGACTGGGTGAAGGCATAGCCGGCCAGGCCGAAGGGCAGGCGATTGGCTTCCTTGATGGCTTCCTCGAGCGAATCGAAGCCGCGAATGGCCGCGATCGGGCCGAAGGGCTCGTTGTTGAACACGTCGGATTCGAGCGAGACGTCGGTCAGCACCGTGGGCGCGAAGAAGTTGCCGTCGCTGCCCACGCGCTCGCCGCCGGTCGCGACCTTGGCACCGGTGGCGCGGGCGTTGTCGAGCACCTTCGCCATCGCGCTGAGGCGCCGCGAGTTGGCCAGCGGACCCAGCGTCGTGCCTTCGGCCAGGCCGTCGCCGAGCTTCAGGCTTTCGGCATGCTTGACCATCGCCTTGGCGAATTCGTCGCGGATGCTGTTGTGGACCAGGAAGCGCGTCGGCGAGATGCAGACCTGGCCGGCATTGCGGAACTTGGCGCCGCCCGAGGCCTTCACGGCCAGGGCCACGTCGGCATCCGCCGCGACGATCACTGGCGCATGACCGCCGAGCTCCATGGTGGCGCGCTTCATGTGGCTGCCCGCCAGCGCGGCCAGCTGCTTGCCCACCGGCGTCGAGCCGGTGAAGGTGACCTTGCGGATGATCGGGTGCGGGATCAGGTAGTTGGAGATCTCGGCCGGATCGCCGAAGACCAGGCCGACCACGCCCTTCGGCACGCCGGCGTCGACGAAGCACTGCAGCAGCGCCGCTGGCGATGCGGGCGTCTCTTCAGGTGCCTTCACCAGGAAGGAGCAGCCGCTGGCCAGCGCGGCGCCCAGCTTGCGCACGATCTGGTTGATGGGGAAGTTCCAGGGCGTGAAGGCGGCGACCGGACCGATCGGCTCCTTCATCACCAGCTGCTGGGCCGAGAGATTGCGCGAGGGCACGATGCGGCCGTAGACGCGGCGGCCTTCGTCGGCGAACCATTCGATGATGTCGGCGCCGGCGATGGCCTCGCCACGCGCCTCGGCGAAGGGCTTGCCCTGCTCCAGCGTGAGGATGCGGCCGATGTCGGCGGCCCGCTCGCGCAGGAGCGCGGCTGCCTTGCGCATGGTGACGGCCCGTTCGTTGGCCGGGATCCGGCGCCAGGCCTCGAAGCCGCGCTGGGCCGCGTCGAGTGCGCGATCGAGGTCGGCAATGCCGGCATGGGCCACCTTGCCGATGGTCTTGCCGGTGGCGGGGTTCACCACGTTCAGGGTCTTGCCGCTTTGCGCATCGCTCCATTCGTTGTCGATCAGGAGCCGGGTGTCGGGGTAGCTGGGGGTGGTCATGGAAGTCCTTGGGGATGGAAAGAGGGGGCGGCTTGGCGCGGGCCGGTCGCCGATCCTACCGAAGTCGTTCGCGCCCCGCACCGGTCGAAGAAAAGCCTGATCGGAGTCGCGACGGTGTCGCAATTGTTGCGGCAGAATGACGAGGCGTCGTGGCCCGGCAATCATGGCCGTGCCACAGCAGGGGGTACGAGCTGTCCCGTTGCCGAAGGAAGCAGGCCCTTTTCAATCATCTTGAGGAGATCCCAATGACATTGAAGCCATTTGCCCGACTCGTCGCCATCCTGATGGCCCTCTTCCTCGCCGCCTGCGCGGCCCCGCCTTCGGCCCCGCCCGAGATCCGCATGGGCAAGATCGAGCAGATCGCTCCGACCCAGATCGAGTCCGACAGCCACGCCGGCGTCGGCGCGGTGCTGGGCGGCCTCGCCGGTGTCGGCATCGGCAGCCTGATCGGCGGCGGCACCGGCCGCGACGTCGCGATGGTGGTGGGTGCGATCGGCGGTACGGTCGCCGGCTCGCAGGTCGCCAAGCGCTACGACCGCCCGATCCAGGGCCAGCAGATCTTCGTTCGCACCAACACCGGCGTGCTGGTCGAGGTGACCCAGCCGGTGAACCCGGCCCTGCAGGTCGGACAGCGCGTGTTCATCCAGGGCAACGGCGAAGGTGCGCGGGTGGTTCCGCAGTAAGTTCGTCTGAGGGCGCCTGGGCTTCGATGCCTGGTCGTCGCCCCAGAAAGAAGGCCCGGCATTGCCGGGCTTTTTTCTGCGTGTAATCGAAGGGCCGCGGAGCAGGCCATGCCAGGGCACCCACGGAACCGGCTTTGCAGGGCCGTCGGGTGCGCCCCCCTACAGGGGGGAGCGGCGAAGCCGCTTGGGGGGTAGTTCATCTCACGGATTCCCGTTCTGCGACAACAGCACCGCCACCGGCCGTGTCCCGCTGAACTCCGAGAAGATCGTCATCATCAGCGCCGCGATCGGCACCGCCAGGAAAGCGCCGGCCACGCCCCACAGGGCGACCCAGACCGCCAGGCTGACCAGGATCGCGAAGGGGCTCAGGTTGAGCGAGTTGCCCATCAGGTAGGGGTCGAGGAAGTTGCCGATCAAAAACTGCAGGATCGCCAGCGACAGCATCAGCTCCACCGCCTGCGCCGCGTCGGCGAACTGCGCCACCGCCATCACGCCGGGCAGCAGGATGCTCAGCGCCGAGCCGATGTAGGGCACGTAGTTCAGCACCGCGATGATGACCGCCCAGAAGCCGGCGAACTCGAGCCCCGCGAAGCGCATCGCGACGTAGCTCAGGCCGCCGACCAGCACGCCGAGGAACGTCTTCAGCGCCAGGTAGGTGCCGACCCGAGAATTGATGTCGGCGATCACCTTCTTGATCTGCAGCGCATGCGCCGGGCTGCGCGCGATGTTGGCGATCTTGGCGTCGAGCTTGCCGCGCTCGACCATCAGGAAGCAGGCGTAGAGCGCGACCACCATCACGCTCGCGAAGATCGAGGACACCGAGGACACCGCCGAGCCGATGACCCGCTGCAGGTTCATCTGCGCGAACAGGTCGCGGCGCAGGCTGGTCCAGGTCGGCTCGGCCTCCAGGCGCAGCCAGCCGGCGATCTTCTGGGCGCCGACCAGCAGCGACTCCTGGTAGCGCGGCGCCTGTGCGATCACGTTGTCGCGGTTGGCCAGGATGGTGTGGACCACCAGCACCAGCCCGAGCGCGATGATCAGCACCGACAGCAGCGACACGACGAAGCCCGGCAGCATCGGCCCGATCAGCGGCACGCGGGCGATCAGCCGCGCGATGCCCAGGATCACGTAGACCACGAAGACGCTGAACATGATCGGCACGAAGATGTCGCGGCCGATGTAGAGCACCCAGCCGATCATCAGCGCGATCGCGCAGCCGTAGACGAAGGTCTGGAAGCGCGGGTTCATCGGCGGCGGGCCATGGGACTGCTGGGCGTCGACATGGCCGCTCGCGCGATCACGGTGTCTTCGTGGCAGCTGCCGCCACGCCGACCGGCCGCGGCGTCATCGCATCCGCCTTGTCGACCCAGCCGCCGCCCATGGCCTGGTAGACGGCGACGGTCTGCGTGAAGCGGGCGGCCTGCAGGTTCACGAAGTTGAGTTCGGCGGCGAAGAGCTCGTTGTCGGCGATCAGCACCTCGAGGTAGCCGATCAGGCCGGCCTCGAACTTGAGATGCGCCAGGCGCGCGAATTCGCGCAGCGAACGCACCCGCTCGCGCTGGAACTCCAGGCTCTCGGCCGATTTCTGCACGCCGCTCAAGGCGCTGTCGGTGTCGCGGAAGGCGGCCAGCACGGTCTGGCGGTAGACCAGCTCGGCCTGCTCCTTCTGCGCCTCGGCGCTGCGCACCTGGCCTTCGATGGCACCGAAGGTGAAGATCGGGCCGGTGAGGCCGGCGATCACCGACCAGGTGGTGGCCGGGCCGCTCAGGAAGTCGCCGAAGGCAGTGCTGGTCGAGCCCAGCGCGCCCGTCAGCGTGAGGTTCGGGTAGTAGAGCGAACGCGCCACGCCGATGCTGGCATTGGCGGCCACCAGGTTCTGCTCGGCCGCCAGGATGTCGGGCCGGCGCTCGAGCAGGTCCGAGGGCAGGCCGGCCGGGATCAGCGGCAGCACCAGCTGGTCGATGGTCTTGCCGCGCGGGATCGGGCCGGGGTTCTGGCCGATCAGCGCCGAGATCTGGTTCTCGAGCGTCGCGATCTGCTGCTCGAAGGCCGGGATGGCTGTCTGCGCCTGCTGGTGCTGCGAGCGGATCTGCGAGACCTCGGACTGCGACACCAGGCCGTGCTGGAAGCGCAGGTTGAAGATGCGCTCGGTCTCGCCGAAATTGGCCGCGGTGGCGCGCGCGATCTCGAGCTGCCGATCGAGCATGCGCAGCGCGATGTAGCTGCTCGCCACGCCGGTCACCAGCGTGAGCACCACGCCGCGCTGGGCCTGCTCGCTGGCATACACCTGGGCCTGCGCGGCCTCGCTCATGCGGCGCACGCGGCCGAACAGGTCGACCTGCCAACTCGCGTTGAGCGCGCCCTGGTAGAGCGTGAAGTAGTTGCTGACCGGCGCCGGGATCGGCGTGATGCCTTCGCGGCTGGCCCGGGTGCGGGTGGCGCCGCCGCCATAGCCCAGTTGCGGATAGGCCTGCGAGTTGGTGCTGGTGAGCTGGCCGAGGAACTGGTCGATGCGCGCCGCCGCGACGCGCACGTCGAGGTTGCCGCGCAACGCGGTCTCGATCAGGCCGTTGAGCGCCGGGTCGCCGAACTGCTCCCACCACTGGGTGTTGGCGACCTCGGCCGCCTTCGGGTAGTCGATGCGCCAGGCGGTCGGCGACTGCACCGCCGGCTTCACGAAATTCGGGCCGACGGTGCAGCCGGCGACGCCGACGGCCACGGCCACGGTGGCGGTCACCACCAGCGCCGAGAGTCTTGACGTCCTCATAAGCCTTCTCCTTGTCTTCTTCAATCGAGCGCCATCAGTGCGCAGCCGAACAGCAGCGACACTAGCAGCAATGCCAGGCACGCCACGGTCCAGCGGCGTGCGAAATTGTCCAGGCGCACGAAGGCGCCGCCGATGGCCAGGGGCGCGCCTTTCAGGCGGCCCAGCGCGATGCCGATGTCGCCAGCCGGGATGCGCGGCAGCCAGCCGCCCGCGCGCGCCAGCACGAAGGCCAGCACGGCGCCGACCAGAACCGGCCAGAGCGCCCCCCACAGCGCGGCCGGGGCCAGCGCCTTGGGCAGCGCATCGATCGGAATCTCGAGATACAACGCCCACGGCACCGCGAGCGAAGCCGCGGCCATGGCCACCCAGCCGAGGCGATAGGCGCCGGGCGCGCGGGCCTGCGCGTCGGCCGCGCAGGAGGCGGCGAGCCGGCGCAGGAAATGGAACATCAGCAGACTGCTGGCCACCGACGACACCAGCGCCACGCTGCCCGCCATTCCGTCGCCGAGCAGGTCCTTGGCCGCGTACTTGGCCAGCGCGCCGCCGGTGAGCGGCAGGCCGCCCAGGCCGAGCGCGATGATCGCGGCCGGCAGCAGCATCGGCCACAAGCGGTCGCGGCCGGTCAGCGCGATGGTGCCGACCGCCAGGAAGAGCGCGCCCTTCACCAGCAGGTGATGCGCGGCATAGAAGGCGGCGGCCGGCACGGCGCCGGTGTCGCCGGCGGCCAGGCCCATGCCGATGACGGCGACCAGGAAGCCCATCTGGCTCACGCTCGAATAGGCCAGCACCACCTTCGGGTTCGACTGGGTGATGCCGACGGCGACGCCGTAGAGCGCACCGGCCAGGCCGATCGCGGCCAGCGGCAGGCCGAAGTCGGGCAGCGCGGTGCCGAGCGGCAGGAAGCGCAGCATCGCCAGGATGCTGGCCTTGACCACCGCGCCGCTCATCACCGCGGCGGCCGGTATCGGCGCCTCGCCGTAGGCCAGCGGCATCCAGAAATGCAGCGGCAGCATGCCGGCCTTCATGCCCAGGCCGAGCAACAGCAGGGTCAGGGTGGCGTCGCGCCAGGGCGAGTCGGGCAGCGCGGCGGCCGCATCGCGGATCAGCAGGCTGCCGTCCGGCGTGGCCTGGGCCAGCAGGATCAGGCCGGCCAGCAGGAAGGCTTCGGCCAACAGCGCCAGGCCGAGGTAGACGGCACCGGCGCGATGGGCGCCCGGGCCCTCCCCCTGAAGCACCAGCCCGCTGGCGCCGACGCTCAGCACCGCCAGCAGGAAATAGAAGCCGATCAGGTCGGCCGCGAGGAAGACGCCGACGCAGCCGGTCAGCGTCATCAGCCACGAGACCGCGAAGCCGTCGTCGTCGCTGCGATCGCGCAGGTAGCGGCTCGCAACGATGCCCGCCAGCGACCACAGCAACGCCGCCACCGCGAGCAGCACCGCGCCCGGCGCATCGATCGCGAAGCGCAGCGCGAAAGCGCCATTGCCGATCGCGAGCGAGGCGCCGCCACCGGCGAACAGCGCGGCCGCCAGCGCCGGCAACGGCGCGATGGCGAAGACCATCGGCATCTGGCGCCGCAGCCGCTGCGAGGCGCAGGCCAGCAGCAGCGCCAGCGGCAGGCCGAGCGCGGCGGCCAGGAGGCTGGTCGACGGGTTCATTGCTGCGAGCCCTCGATCGGCACCGCCGCGCGCCCGATCTGCGCCGGATCGCCCGGCAGCAGCGCAAGCAAGCCGAGCAGGAAGGAGCAGACGGCCAGGAAGAGCACCGCCATCTGCTGGTAGCGCGGCACGATCTTCTTCGGCGTCCAGCCGGCCTCGGCCGGTGCCATGGAACGCACCACCACCATGAAGACATAGGCGCTGGTCAGCAGGCCGCCGACCAGCATGGTCAGCGCCCACCACCACTGGCCGCACGCCAGCGCGGCCGACAGCAGCAGCCACTTGGCGAGGAAGCCACCCGATGGCGGCAGCCCGATCAGCGAGGCACCGGCCAGCGCGAATGCGGTGAGCGTCATCGGCAGGGCACGGCCGACGCCGCGCAGGTCGGCCACCCGGTCGTGCCCCAGCGTGGCGTAGATCAGGCCGGCGGCCATGAACATCGCGGCCTTGGCCGTGGCATGGGAGATCACCTGCAGAAGGCCGCCGGTCACCGCCCAGGCGTTGTCGATCTGGACCGCATCCAGCCCGGCGACGATCGGGAACATCAGGAACAGGTAGCCGATCTGCGCCACCGTCGAATAGGCGATGAGGAGCTTGAGCCGCGCCTGCCTGAGCGCCACCAGGTTGCCGACCAGGATCGCAGCGGCACCCAGCGCGCCGAGCAGCTGCGCCGCCGACGGCGTGACCACGCTCGGGAACACGTCGACCCACAGCCGCAGCACCAGGAACCAGGCACCCTTGACCACCAGCGCGGACAGCAGCGCGCTCGCGGCCGCCGGCGCGCCGGCATGCGCGGGCGGCAGCCAGAGGTGCAGCGGGAACAGCGCGGTCTTGGCCAGCAGGCCGGCGCTCATCAGCGCGGCAGCGGTCCAGGCCACAGCGCCCGGCTCCACCCGCTGCGCCAGCTGGCCGATGTCCAGCGTGCCGTAGGCCCCATAGAGCAGGAACACCCCGAGCAGGTAGAACATCGAGCCGACCAGCGCGAACAGCACATAGCGAAGCGCCGCCTGCAAAGTCTCGCCGCGGCCATCGAGGCTGACCAGCGGCACGCCGGCGAAGGTCAGCAGCTCGAGCGCGACATAAAGGGTGAACACGTCGCCGCTCACGAAGACCAGGTTGAGCGAGCCCCACACCGCCAGCAGCAGCAGCCAGAAGGCCAGCGGGCCGCGCTTCTCGCGGCCGTCGGCCTGCATGTCGAAGTCGCCGTTGGCATAGACGGCGATCGCGCCGACCACCACCGCCACCACCGCCATCATGGCGAGCGACAGCCCGTCGGCGCGCAGCGCCACGCCGAGCGGCGGTGCCCAGCCGCCGAGCAGGTAGACCAGCGAATTGCCCGAAGCCAGCAGCGCCTGGCCGGCCGCGACCACCACGCCGATGCCCCCGACGATGGTGGCCCAGGCCACGCGCTGCGCGGCGCGCCCGCCCAGCACCAGGCCGGCCATCACGCCGACGAAGGGCAGCAGCACCGCCAGCACCAGCAGCAGGCCGCCGGGCGTCGTCATGTCAACAGGCGCGGACGGCGGCACTCAGGCTTCTCCGTCGGATGCGATCGAGCCCGAACCGGTCTCCTCGAACAGCCTGAGCATCAGCGCCACCGCCAGCGCCGAGGCGGCGAAGGCCACCACGATGGCGGTGATCAGGAGCGCCTGCGGCACCGGGTCGCCGCCCAGCCCCTGCCCCGCGCCGCGCCGCGCGATCACGGCGCAGGCCAGGAAGATGCCGTTGCCCATCAGGTTGAAGGCCAGCACCTTGCGCAGCGGTTGCGGATTGACGATCAGGCCGTAGAGGCCGAACCCGACCAGGGCCGCGGCGCAGAGGCCGTAGAGCGTGGCGAGGTTCATGGCGCGCCTTCGGAAGGCAGCGCCGCCGATCGTTGCGGCGGGCCGAGCAGCAGCAGCGCCAGCGTGACCGCCAGCGATGGCATCAGCGCGATCTCGATCACCAGGATCAGCGGCTTGGCCAGGCCATCGGGGTAGGCCAGGAAAGCGCCCGCGCTCCAGGCGCCCAAGAGGCCGATGGCGATGAAGACCGCGGGCCCCGCCACCAGCGCCACGCGCAGCGCACGACGGTCGACCGCCGGCACGTCGCGCAGGCCGGCCATCAGCACCAGCAGCCACATCGCCGCCAGCACCGTCGCGCCCTGGAACTTGCCGCCCGGATGGTCGGCGCCGACCCAAAGTATGTAGATGCCCACCACGATGCCGATGGGCGGAAGCACCCGCGCCAGGTAGGCCAGGATGCCATTGGGCTCGGCCACCGGCGTCGGACCGGGCCGGCCGCCCCAGAAGCGATCGGGCGCCAGCGACCAGATGCCGACCAGCGCGAACAGCAGCACCACCGCCTCCAGCAGGGTGTCCATCGCGCGGAAGGACAGCAGCACCGCGGTGATCGGATTGCCGACGCCGGTCGAGGCGATATTGGCCATGACCTCGGGCGCCAGGGTGGGCGCGGGCTCGGGCAGCAGCAGCACGCAGGCCGCGACCGCCGCCGCCACCGCGCCGGCGAGCAATGCCGCCAGCACCCGGGTGGCGATGCCCGGGCGCTGCGCACGCGCGGCCGCCTCGGTCGGGCGCAGCCGCGCCGCAGCGCCGATGAGCAAGGCGCCGGTCAGGCCGGCGCCGATCGCCGCCTCGGTCATCGCCACGTCGACCGCCGACAGCGCCAGCCAGGCCAGCGTCAGCAGCATGCCGTAGGGCACGAAGCCGGCGACCGCCGCGAAGGTATCGCGCGCCACCAGGGTCCAGACCGCCAGGGCCAGGATCAGCAGCACCAGCGCCAGGTTGAGCGCCTCGATCATGGCCGCCCTCCGGGCCGGCGCACCGCGCGCGCCATCATCTGCGAGACGGTGGCCGAGGCCAGCATCACCATCAGCCAGACCAGGATCAGCTTCAGCCCGCCGAGCAGGCTGCCGGTCTGCGGCAGCAGGCCGATCACCACCAGGCCGAGCCCGAGGTTGTCGGCCTTGGTCAGCGCATGCAAGCGGGTCAGCGTGTCCGGGAAGCGCAGCAGCCCGACGGTGCCGGCCAGGAAGAAGAAGGCGCCGCCGCTGACGCAGACGATGGTGAAGATGTCGGCCAGGCTCTTCATCGCGGATCCTCGCCCTGCTGCCTGGCGTCCATGGCGTCCACGGCCGCATCGCCCGCCACACCGGCCTTCACGAAGGCGATGGCCGCGAAGGCCGCGAGCACCGCCAGCACCAGCGCCACGTCGACCACCGAGCCGACGTCCATCGCCGCGCCCAGCAGCAGCAGCGCGGCGATGCCGCCGGTGCCGAAGAGCTGCGCCGACATCATCCGGTCGGCATCGCCCGGTCCGCGCAGGATGCACCACAGGCCGATGCCGACCATCAGCAGCACGAAGCCGGTGGCGCCGAGCAGGAACTCAGACATGGCGCCGGCCCACCACCAGCGCGCCGCGCAGGCGCTTCTCCTCGTCGGCGATCTGCTGCGCCAGCGGCGCGTCGAGGTCCAGGCAATGGAAGATCACCGAGGTGTCGGTCTCGCCGACCGGCAGCGAGCCCGGCATCAGACTGGTGATCGATACGAATTCGTTGCGCGCCAGCCCCGGCGGAAAGGCCACCGGACAATCGACGAAGCCCGGCTTGAGCCGCACCCGCGGGCCGAGGGCCCGGCGCGCCACGTCGACACCGGCCAGCACCGACTGCCAGAGGAAATGCGGCACGAAGGCAATCAGCGCCAGCATGCGCAGGTGGCCGGCCTCGGGCGGAAGCAGGCGCAGGCTGGCCCAGGTGGCGAGCGCGGCGCCGATCAGGCCCACCGCGAGGTCGGCCGGCTTGGCGCTCGGCATCAGCACGATCCAGAGCAGGAACAGCAGCAGGCCGCGTTCGAGCCCGGTGACCAGCGCCGAGGGGCGTTCGCCCGGCTTCACCGGATCGGCGGCGCGGCTCATGCCTGCACCCCGGCACCGGCGCCAGCGCTCGCGGCATCGCCGCAGTCCAGCCGCACCTCGATCCGGCTCAGCCGCTCGTAGAGCCGCGCTTCCGCGCGCACCGGCCACCAGTCGTAGAGAAAGATCTCCATCGGCCGCCACAACGCGACCCAGGCGCCGATGACCAGGCTCTCGTGGATCAGCGTCGCATAGCGGTCCTTGCTGAAGAGCCCCACCACTGCCTCGCCGATCAGCGCGGCGGCGGCCACGAAGAGCACGCCGATCAGCAGACTGACGCGGCCGGTGCGGAACATCCGGGACAGCGCCCGGCGCGTGGCCAGCCCGCGCTGGCGAAAGTATTCGCCGATGGCCTGGGCCAGCAGCGCCGCATCGGCCGGCCTGGCGTTCGGATCGTCCACATGCACCTGCAGCGCCAGCGCGGCGTCGGCGCGCACCTCCTGGGCCCAGTCGACGATGTAGGCCTGGGCCTTGGGGTCGAGGTCGCGCTCGCGGAAGGGCGCCGGGTCCATCGAGTTGAAGAGCTGGCGCAGCTCGGCCACATGCAGGTCGAGCACCACCGGCGCGCCCGCAGCGGCATCGCGCGCGGGACGCTCGTCACGGAATGCGGAGACTTGCATGGGACGCGCGCGCTCAGGCCGCTTCGATGGCCGCCGGCGGCGGCGTCGGCTTCTCCCTGCCGAACACCGCCACGTAGAGGGTGGGCAGGAAGATCAGCGTGAGCAGCGTCGCGACCAGCAGGCCGCCCATGATCGCGAAGGCCATCGAGCCCCAGAACACGGTCGGCGCGATCGGGATCAGCCCCAGCACGGTCGAGATGGAGGTCAGCATCATCGGCCGCATCCGCGAGGTGGCGGCGGACACCACCGCATCGAAGACGCCCTGGCCCTCGGCCCGGTTGGTCTCGATCTGCACGATCAGGATCACGCCGTTCTTGGCGATCATGCCGATCAGCGCCAGGATGCCGAGGATGGCGACGAAGCCCAGCGGCCGGTTGAAGATCAGCAGCGACATCACCACGCCGATCAGGCCCAGCGGCATCACGCAGACCACCATCGCCAGCCGGCGGAAGCTCACCAGCAGGATCATCATGCTGACCAGCATCAGCACGATCATCAGCGGCACCACCGCGTAGACCGAGGCGCTCGATTCGGCGCTCTCCTCGTAGAGGCCGCCGGTCTCGACGCGGTAGCCGCCGCTCAGCTTGGCGTTGAAATCCTTGAGCTTCGGCGCCAGCGTCTCGACCACCGAATCGGGCAGCTCGCCATGGATCACGTCGGCGCGCACCGTCAGCGTGGGCACGCGGTCGCGGCGCCAGACCAGGGGTGATTCCTGCTCCTCGGTGAAGGTCGCGAACTGCGACAGCGGCACCATGCGCCCGCTGGGCGTCGGCACCTGCAGCGAGCTCAGGGTGTTGAGCGAGACCCGCTGCTCGTCGTTGGCGCGGGCGATCACGTTCACCAGGTAGATGTCGTCGCGCACCTGGGTGATGGCCCGGCCGGTGACGGCCGCGTTCATGATGCCGGCCAGCGCCGCGCTGCTCACGCCGAGCTGCCGCGCCTCGTCCTGGTTGATGTTGATGCGGATCTGCCGCGCCGGCTCCATCCAGTCGAAGTTGACGTGCCGCACCCGCGCATCGGCGCCCAGCAGGGCGGCGAAGTCGAGCGCGATCTTGCGCACCTGGTCCTTGTCCGGACCCATCACGCGGTATTGCAGAGGCCAGCCGACCGGCGGGCCGAGTTCGAGCGGCGAGACCCGCGCCACCACGTCCGGGAACTGCTCGGCCAGCACCTTCTCGAGCTTGAGCTGCAGCCGGTCGCGCGAAGGCAGGTCCTTGGCCACCACCACGAACTGGCCGAAGAAGGGGTTGGCCAGCTGCACGTTGAGGGTCAGGATGAAGCGCACCGCGCCGCGGCCCACGTAGGAGCTGAAGTGGTCGACGTCCGGGTCTTCCTTGAGAATGGCCTCCAGCCGCTCGACCTGCGCCTCGGTGGCGTGGATCGAGGCGTTCTGGCGCAGCGTCAGGTCGACGGTCAGCTCGGGCCGGTCGGAGGCCGGGAAGAACTGCTGCGGCACGAAGCGCACCAAAAACAGGGTCACGACGAAGGCCGCGAGCGTCAGGCCGATGGTCAGCCAGCGGGCCCGGATCGCGCCCCTCAGGAAGGACTCGAACCCGTTCAGCAGCTTGCTCGGCTTTGGCGGCTCGGCATCGCGCTTGGGCGCCTTGAGCAGCGCCTTGCCCACCAGCGGCGCGAAGATCACCGCGCCGAGCCACGACACGATCAGCGCGATGGCCACCACCGCGAAGATCGAGAAGGTGTATTCGCCGGCCGAGCTGCGCGCGAAGCCGATCGGCACGAAGCTCGATATCGAGACCAGCGTGCCGATCAGCATCGGCGCCGCCAGCGTGCGGTAGGCATAGGTGGCGGCCTGGTCCTTGGTGTCGCCGGCCGCGAGCCGGTTGATCATGGCGTCGACCGTGGTCATGGCGTCGTCGACCAGCAGCGTCAGCGCGATGATCAACGCGCCCAGCGACACCCGGTGCAGGTCGATGTGCACGATGTCCATGACCGCGAAGACGATCGCCAGCGTCAGCGGGATCGACAGCGCCACCACCGCGCCCGGCCGCACGCCCAGGCTCACGAAGCTGCAGACCAGGATGATGATGATCGCCTGCCACAGCGAGGCCATGAAGTCGTTGATCGCGACGTCGACGGTCACCGCCTGGTCGGCGACCAGCGTCGGCTCGATGCCGTGCGGCAGGTTGGCGGTGATGTCGGCCATCTCCTTGCGCACGTTCTTGCCGAGCGCCAGGATGTCGCCAGCGTCGCGCATCGCGATCGCCAGGCCGATGGCCGGCTTGCCGTTGACCCGGAAGCTCGGCTGCGGCGGATCGGCGAAGCCGCGCCGCACCGTGGCGATGTCGCCCAGCCGGATCACGCGGCCGGCCAGGACCAGGTTCAGGTTCTCGATGTCGCGCTCCGAATCGAAGGAGCCGCTGACCCGCATGAAGACGCGTTCCTGGTCGGTCTGGATGGTGCCGGCCGGCCGTATCGCGTTCTGCGCCTGCAGCGCCGCCACGATGCTCGGGTAGTCGAGCCTGAGGCCCGCCAGCTTCTCGGTCGAGAACTCGATGTAGATCTGCTCGTCCTGCGCGCCCAGCACCTCGATCTTCGAGACGTCGGGCACCTGCAGCAGCCGCGAGCGCGCCGCCTCGACCTGGTCGCGCAGTTCGCGGAAGCTGAAGCCGTCGGCGGTGAAGGCGTAGATGATGCCGAAGGTGTCGCCGAAGTCGTCGTTGAAGAAGGGCCCGACCGTGCCCTGGGGCAGGGTCTGGCGCATGTCGCCGATGTTCTTGCGCACCTGATACCAGACGTCGGCCACCTCGGAAGGCGGGGTCGACTGCTTCAGGTCGACGAAGATCGTGGTCTGGCCGGCGGTGGTGTAGCTGCGGATGCGGTCGAGGTGATGGGTCTCCTGCAGCGTGCGCTCGAGCCGCTCGGTGACCTGGGTCAGGGTCTCGTCGACGGTCGCACCGGGCCAGCCGGCGGCGACGATCATGGTGCGGAAGGTGAAGGCCGGATCCTCGCCGCGGCCCAGCCGCATGAAGGACAGCGTCCCGGCGACCACCGCGATGATCATCAGGAACACCACCAGCGAGCGCTTCGAGAGCGCCCATTCCGACAGGTTCGGCCCGATCACTTCGCAGCCTCGGTCCAGCGGACTTTCTGCCCGGGCCGCAGCGTCTGGGCCCCGGCGGTGACGATGATGTCGCCGGGCGCCAGGCCCTTGGCGACCTGCACCCGAGTGGCGTCATAGGCGCGCACGTCGACGTTGCGCGGCGAGACGGTGCCGGCCTTCGGATCGACCAGCCAGACCGCGGCCTGGCTGCCGGAGCGCACCAGCGCCGCGGCCGGGATGTCGATAGCGGCCACGGTGTCGAGCTTCATGCGGCCGGTGACGGTGCTGCCGAGGCGCATCGCCGCCGGCGGATTGACCAGTCGCACGCGCACGCTGAAGGTGCCGGTGACCGGATCGGCGCGCGGCGAGACCTCGCGCACCTTGCCGGCCGCGGTGACAGACGGGTCGCTGGTCAGCGCGACCTGGATGTCGGGATTGCCCGGCGCGCTGTCCTTGACCGATGCCGGCACGTCGAACACCGCGTCGAGCGCACCCTCGCGCGCCACCTGCACGATGGTCCGGCCGGCGCCGACCACCTCGCCGACCTCGGGGCCGCGCGAAGTGACGATGCCGGCGACGTCGGCCACCAGGCGGGTATAGCTGAGCCGGTTCTGCGCGATCGTGACCACCGACTGGGCCGACTCGATCTGCGACTGGGTGATCTTGAACAGCGCGTCGGACTGCTCGAACTGGGCCCGCGAGACCGCGTTCTCGGCCAGCAGGTCGCGCATCCGGTTGAAGCTGGTGCGCGCCTCCAGGCCCTGGGCCTGGGCGGCCGACAGCTGGGCGCGGGCCGACTGCAGGCTGCTTTCCTCGTTCATCGAATCGAGCCGGGCGAGCAGTTGGCCGGGCTTGACCCGGTCGCCGACGTCGACGAGCCGCTCGACCAGGCGGCCGTCGATGCGGAAGGATTCATTGACCTCGGTCTGCGGCTGCACCCGGCCGGTCAGCGACACCGAATCGCCGATGGCACGCATCTCGATGGTCATCACCCGTACCGGGCGAACCTCAGGAGCGGCCGGCTCCTCCGCACGGCGGCAGGCCGAGAGCGCCAGCAGGCCAGCGACCGCCAGCAGCGTGGCGGTCCTGGGCAGATTTCCGAATCGTCGGGCAGCTGAAGTCGCAGACACTTGGTGTCTTCCTATCGCAAAAAGTTGAATCCTGGCGCATCACGCCCCCGCGGTCGGACAATTCGTCAGAAGTCCACCGGATCGCGAATGATCGGGCAGGTCATGCAGTGACCGCCGCCACGTCCGCGCCCCAATTCCGCACCGACAATGGTAATCACCTCGACGCCGGCCTTTCGCAGCAGCGTATTGGTGTAGGTGTTGCGGTCGTACGCATAAACCACGCCAGGAGACGCGCAGACCAGGTTCGCACCGCTGTCCCACTGGGTGCGCTCGCGCTGGTAGTCGCTGCCGCCGGCCTCGACCACGCGCAGCTTCTTGAGGCCCAGCGCCTGCGCCACCACGTCGACGAAGGGCTTGTTCTCGGCATGCAGCTCGACACCGCTCGGGTGGCTGCTCGGGCGGTACGAGAAGGTGGTGGTCTTGTTCATGAAGTCGGGCGCCAGCAGCACGCAGTCGCGGTCGGCGAAGGTGAAGACCGTGTCCAGGTGCATCGCGGCGCGGATCTTCGGCATCGCGGCCACGATCACGCGCTCGGCGGCGCCCTTCTTGAACAGCGTCGCGGCCAGCTGGCTGATGGCCTGGCGCGAGGTGCGCTCGCTCATGCCGATCAGCACGTTGCCCTTGCCGATGGGCATCACGTCGCCGCCTTCGAGGGTGGCCAGGCCGTGGTCCTCGGTCGGGTCGCCCCACCAGACGTTGACCTTGCCGGCGAAGTCGGGATGGAACTTGTAGATCGCGGTGGTGAGGATGGTCTCCTCGTGGCGCGCCGGCCAGTACAGCGGGTTGAGCGTCACGCCGCCGTAGATCCAGCAGGTGGTGTCGCGCGTGTAGAGCGTGTTGGGCAGCGGCGGCAGCAGGTATTCGGTCGAGCCGGCGGCCTCGCGGACGACTTCGAGCGCCTTGCCGCCATGCGCGGTCGGGAAGTCGTGGATCGACAGCCCGCCGATCAGCGTCTCGGCCAGCTTGCGGTTGTCCAGCCCTTCGAGATAGCTGCGCAGCTCGTCGATGAAGCCCAGGCCGACCTGGTTCGGCACCACCTGGTTGTCGAGGATCCACTTCTTGCCTTCGGGCACTGCCACCGTCTCGGCCAGAAGGTTGTGCATCTCGACCACCTCGATGCCGCGGTCGCGCATCTTGGTCACGAAGTCGAAATGGTCGCGCTTGGCGTTCTCGACCCACAGCACGTCGTCGAAGAGGAGCTGGTCGCAGTTACTGGGCGTCAGGCGCGAATGCGCGAGGCCCGGTGCGCAGACCATGACCTTGCGCAGCTGTCCGACTTCCGAGTGGACGCCGAAGGCCGGCTGTTCCTTGGCTTGTGTGCTTGCCATGATGATTTTCTCCAGCTGATGAGCAATTGCCCGTGTATATCCAGTCGGTGTGACTAGATGGTGATGAAACCGGTGGCGAGGCCCCAGATGCCGATCACGGCACCCACGACGGCGACGATGAAGATGATCCACTCGACCGGCGAGAAGACCGTGCGGCCCTGCTCGCGCCGGGCCCAGATGTAGAGCGCGGTGCCGGGCGCATAGAGCACCGCCGACAGCAGGATGAACTTGAGCCCGCCCGCGTAGATCATGAAGACGGTGTAGATGACCGCGACCAGCGCCAGCAGCAGGTCGCGCTTGCGCTCCTCGGGGCGCAGCTGGTAGCTCTCGCCGCGCTTGGAGATCATGTAGCCGTAGGCGGCCACGAACAGGTAGGGGATCAGCGACATCGAGCTGGTGAGGTTCAGCATCAGCGCGAAGGCGTCGCTCGAGAAATAGGTCGTGATCACGAACAGCTGGATGATGATGTTGGTGAGCCACAGCGCATTGGCCGGCACGCCGTTCTTGTTCTCCTTGGCGAAGAGCGCCGGCATGTCCTTGGTCTTGGCGGCGGTGAACATCACCTCGGCGCAGATCAGCGACCAGGCCAGGTAGGCGCCGAGCACCGAGACGATCAGGCCGAAGCTCACGAACACCGCGCCCCAGTGGCCCACCACGCCTTCGAGCACCGAGGCCATCGAAGGCTGGCGCATGCCGGCAATGTCGGCGCGCTGCAGCACCGCGTAGGGCAGCATCGAGACCAGCACCATCAGCGTGGTGACGCAGATGAAGCCGAGGATGGTCGCCTTGCCGACGTCGGCGCGTTCCTTCGCGAAGCGCGAATAGACGCTCGCGCCCTCGATGCCGAGGAAGACGAAGACCGTCACCAGCATCGTCGCGCGCACCTGCTCGAAGATGCCGCCCTCGAGGCCGCCGCCGTAGAGGTTGCCGCGGAACAGGTCCATCCTGAAGGCGAAGACCATGATCACGATGAACACCACGATCGGGATGATCTTGGCAACGGTGACGATGCTGTTGATGAAGGCCGCCTGCTTCACGCCGCGCAGGATCATGAAGTGGAAGAGCCAGATGCCGATCGATGCGACCACGATGGCGGCCACCGTGTTGCCGTCGCCGAACACCGGGAAGAAAGCGCCGAGCGTCGACTTGATCAGCACCCAGTACGACACGTTGCCGATGCAGCTGCCGATCCAGTAGCCGAAGGCGGACAGGAAGCCCGGGTAGTCGCCGAAGCCGGCCTTGGCATAGGCGAAGACGCCGGCGTCGAGATCGGGCTTGCGCTCGGCCAGCGCCTGGAACACGCGCGCCAGCATGTACATGCCAGTGCCCGCGACCAGCCAGGCGATGATCGCGCCGAGCGGACCGGTCGCGTTCGCGAAGGTGCGCGGCAGCGAGAAGATCCCCGCCCCGACCATGCCGCCCACCACCATCGCGGTGAGCTGCATGCGAGACATCTTTTGATCGGTTGAAGCCATGTTTTCCACCTTTCTCTTTTTTTCTCTTCGACCACGCGCCGTGTCATCGATGCCACGACGGCGCGACTCGATTCATGTTGTATGGGGCGCCTATGGAACAACGTCTCATTGAAGGAGCGATTTGGCTTGCAACTGCTGGCTCGGCGCTTCGGTTCAGGCGTGAATTCAGCTTCGACCGCGGATGCTTCTTTGTCAAGCACAGCACAGTCATCAGAAGCCCTTGCGAATGTTCAGCCAGAACTCGGTCGAGCTGTAGTTGATGCCGAGCGAATTGCTGTGGTCGCGGATCCACAGCAGCTCCGGGCGCAGGGTCCAGCTCGGCGCGAATTCCCAGACCAGGTAGGCGCCCGCCTCGTAGAGGTTGTCCTTGCGGGTGAGGAGCAGGCTGGTGTCGAGGGTGTCGGGGTTCAGGTGCAGGCGTTCGATGTTGTAGGCATCGCGCTCCCACCAGGCGAAGGTGCCCCAGCCGAGCTTGTTGTTGATCGTGAAGTCGAGCGCCACCGTGGCGCCGAAGAAGTCCGAATTGCCGTCGGGCCGGTCGGTGCCGAAGCGCTGCCCGGCATGGCCGCTGAGCGACAGGCTGCCGGCGCCATCGAGCAGCGAGTGCACCCAGCCCGCAGACAACGTGGCGCTGGTGCGGCTCAGGTCGCGCAGCGTGCCGCGCGGGTACTGCCGGCGCATGACTTCGGCGCCGACGCTCAGCTGGTCGTCGGGGTCGAGGCGCAGCCGGTAGTCGGTGAAGAGCGCCGCGTCGTTGCGAAAGTCGCCGTTGCCGCGGTAGCTGTTGCGCCCGCGCACGCCGACCGCCAGGTTGCCTTCGCCGAGCGAACGGCTGCCCGCCAGGTTCCAGCGCAGGTCGGAGTCGTTGCGCACATCGCTGTTGTCGTAGTGGCGAAAGCGGTAGTCGAGGCTGCCGTCCACCGCATAGCCGTTGTCGAGCTGGTAGTTGAAGCCGCCGCCGGCACGTGCGTTGTAGAAGGTGTCCTGCCGGTCGCCGCCGCCCAGTGCGCGCGTGGCTCGCGTGTCGTTCTCGCGATAGCGGCCGATGCCGGTCTCCGCATAGCCGAAGCCGGTGAGCGCCGAGGACTGGTCGAGCGACTGCCGCGCGGCTTGGTCGTAGACCTCGACCTGGCTCACCAGCCCCTGCGGCAGGTCGTCGAAGCGCAGCACGGTCTCGAATTCGATCTTGGCCTCGGCGTACATGCCGAGCCCGAAATAGGCGCGGCCCAGTCCGAGTCGCGCCGGCACGTCCTGCGGCTTGAGCGCCAGGCTGCGTTCGAACCAGGTCTTCGCCTCGGCGAAATTGCGCAGGCCCAGGGCGGCGCGACCGCTCAGGTAATCGAAGGACGCATCGCCCGCGGCTGCAGTTTCGAAGGGAGCGAGAAGTTCGTGTGCCTGCAGGTACTGGCCGTCATGCACCAGCTGCGCGGCACGAGCCAGATCGGGGTCGGCCGCATGGGCGCTGGAAGCGATTCCGAGCAGCGCCACCGACGCGATGCAGCAGCGCCTCAATGTTCCATCCTTGGTCCAAAAATTCATCTTTGTCTCCCCCGCGAAACAGATACGAAAGCCAGTTGAATCGCAGCGAATCGACCTTCGAATTTTTCTGCGCGAGGGATTAAACATCGCTTTTATTCCGCTGGGAAATACGCAGTCGACACGCGTGAGAATTCTGTAGATAGCGCGCATTGCAAGCGTCTTCTTTCCATGGTGATCCAGCGTGCGGCAAGGCGCGTAGAAGCCCCGAGGCAACCGTCTGCCGATCACCGGAGAAACCATGCCCGCCATGTCACGTGCCATCCATTGGGTCGAGAAGGGCCTGGTTCCCGACAGCGTCGTGCGCTTCGGCATCCGGCGCCTGCTGAGCGAGCGCCTGGTCGAGGTCGGTGCCGGCGATCCGGCCCGCACCCAGGCGCTGCAGCGCAACTTCATCGAAGGCATGCGCGCCGCCGAACTGGCGCCGTTGCCGGACAAGGCCAACGAGCAGCACTACGAACTGCCGGCCGACTTCTTCGGCGAGGTGCTCGGCGCGCATCGCAAGTACAGCAGCTGCTATTGGCCGGAAGGCGTGAGCACGCTGGCCGAGGCCGAAGCGGCGGCGCTGGCCCTGACCTGCGAGCGCGCCGGCCTGGCCGACGGGCAGAGCGTGCTGGAGCTGGGCTGCGGCTGGGGCTCGCTGAGCCTGTGGATGGCCGCGCACTATCCGGCCAGCCGCATCACCGCGCTCTCCAACTCGCAGGGCCAGCGCGCCTACATCGAGGCCGAGGCGGCGCGGCGCGGACTGGCCAACCTCGAAGTGATCACCTGCGACATCAACGACTTCGACACGACGCGCCGCTTCGACCGGGTGGTCTCGGTCGAGATGTTCGAGCACCTGCGCAACTGGCCGCGCGCCTTCTCTGGCGTGGCGCGCTGGCTCGAGCCCGAGGGCCGCTTCTTCATGCATGTGTTCGCCCATCGCGGCGCGCCCTATGCCTTCGAGGTGCGCGACGAGAGCGACTGGATGAGCCGGCACTTCTTCTCGGGCGGCATGATGCCCAGCGACGATCTCGCGCTCGACTGCCAGGACGAGCTGCGCCTGCTGCAGCGCTGGCGCTGGGACGGCACCCACTACCAGCGAACCGCCGAGGCCTGGCTGCGCAACATGGACCAGCGGCGCTCCGGCCTGTCGAGCCTGTTCGAGCGAACCTACGGCGCCGAGGCCGGCATCTGGTGGCAGCGCTGGCGGCTGTTCTTCATGTCGGTGGCGGAACTGTTCGGCTTCGATGCGGGGCAGCAATGGGCTGTGGGCCACTATCTATTCGAGCGCAGCGGAGCCGCCCTGGAAGCCTCGCATGCCTGAAACGGCATCGTTCTGGCCGGCCGCCTTCAGCGGCCTGGCGCTTGGGGCGGTGCTGGCCTTCGCGACCTGGCTGGCGAGCCTGCGGCTGGCCGACGCCAGCGTGATCGACAGAGTCTGGCCGATGCTGATCGCCGGGCCCACGCTGGTCTATGCCTGGCGGCTCGCACCGATCGGGCCGCGCGGCATGGCGATGACCACACTGACGGTGCTGTGGGCGCTGCGGCTCAGCACCTTCATCACGCTGCGCAACCGCGGCAAGCCGGAAGACCGGCGCTACCAGGAGATCCGCGCGCGCAACCAGCCGAACTTCGGGGTGAAGAGCCTCTACCTCGTCTTCGGCCTGCAGGCGCTGCTCGGCTGGGTCGTGTCGGCGCCCGCGCTGGTCGGCATCGCGGCGCCGCGCACCTTCGGCTGGCTTGACTTCGCCGGACTGCTGCTGTGTGCCTTCGGCATCGTCTTCGAAGCCATCGCCGATGCGCAGATGGCGCGCTTCCGAACCGAGCCGTCACATGCCGGGCAGGTGATGGACCGCGGCCTGTGGCGCTATTCGCGGCATCCCAACTATTTCGGCGAGGCCTGCATCTGGTGGGGACTGGCGGCGATGGCGCTTTCGGGCGCCGGGCTGGCAGGCGCCTGGTCGCTGGTCTCGCCGCTGCTCATGACCGTGCTTCTGCTGAAGGTGTCCGGCGTGAGCCTGCTCGAGAAGGACATCGTCGATCGCCGGCCGGCCTATCGCGACTACATCGCGCGGACCAACGCTTTCTTCCCGGGCGCGCCCAGATGACGCCGCGTCGACGCGTGCTGCTGGCCTATCCGGTGACGGCGGCGATCTTCCTGGCGATGGACGCGGCCTGGCTGTCGAATGCGGCCGACCGGCTCTATCGCCCCTTCGTCGGCCAGCTGATGGCGGCGCAGTTCGCGGTTGCACCGGCAGTCATCTTCTACGCGATCTACTTCGTCGGCGTGGTCTTCTTCGCGGTGGCGCCCTCGCTGCCCGGACGGCGCTGGCGCGCCGCGCTGGGCCGGGGCGCCCTGCTCGGGCTGGTCGCCTACGGCACCTACGACCTGACCAACCAGGCGACCTTGTCGGGCTGGGCCTGGCAGGTGACGGTGGCGGATCTCTGCTGGGGCAGCTTCGCGACCGGGGTGGCGGCCGCCCTGGCCTGCCTGATCTGCGGCCAGCGCGGCGACCGCCGCCGCGCCTGAGGCAAGACCCGATCCCTACATCCCGACCAGCGCCCCCATCACCCGCGCGATGCGTCCCTGGAACCTGACCCGGCCCTCTACCGAAGCCAGGCAGATGCATTCGCCCGCGGCCTCGACCTTCGGCGTGTGCTGGAAGCTGTCGTCGGCCTCGTCGAAGTCGCCCGGCGCGAAGAGCGCGCGGCCATCGTGGAAGGCGCCGTGCAGCACCTGCGTCAGCTCGGTCCCGCTGTGAGAGTGCACCGGCAGTTCCTTGCCGGCGGCGATGCGCAGCAGGAAAACGTTGGCCGCGCTGTCGTAGGGAACCGTGACCCGGCTCCAGCGCATGCCCGGCGCCAGCCAGCGCCAGGGCGTCGCGCTGCAGCCGCGCAGCGCACGTGGCCAGGGCATGCCATCGGGCAGGGACGGTCGGGAGACGGGCACGAGCGGCTGCGGCCGCGACGGCAGCGGCGCGGGCGCATCGATGGCGGCCAGCGTGTCGAGCAGGGCCTGGGCATCCAGCACGGCCGGCTCCAGGCCTTCGAGCATGGTCCCGCCCACCACCTCCAGCGCCTGCAGCCGCTCGCGGCAGGCAGCGCAGTTCTCCAGGTGGCTCGCGACGAGCAGCGAATGCCCGCTGCCCAGGCGGCCGGCCGCCTGTTCCAGCAGCAATGCGTCGTCGGGATGGTGGTGGATCATGGTTCAAGCGCGTCGAGCAAGCGACGCAGGTGGTTCACGGCAAGCCGTACTCTCGATTTGACCGTCCCGAGCGGGATGCCGAGGTCCTCGGCGATCCGTGCATGAGGGACTTCTTCATAGAAGGACAGGCGCAGCACCTGCGCCTGGTCCGGCGACAGCCGCGCCATGGCCTCGCGCACGCCGCGCTCGCGGCGCCCCGCGCGCAGCTGCTCGTCGAGGGCGGGCGCACTGTCGACCATGGCGTCGGCGAGATGCTCCTCGGCCTCGACCAGAGCCTGGCCCTGGCGCCGGAAGTGATCGACCCGCAGGTTGCGGGCGATGGTGAAGATCCAGGTCGAGACGCCGGCCTGCCGCGGATCGAACTGCGAGGACTTGCGCCAGACGTTGATCATGGTTTCCTGCACCAGCTCCTCGGCCACCCCTTCGCTGCTGCCGCCACGCATGAGGTAGCTCTTCACGCGCGGCGCGAAATGGCGAAACAGCACGGCAAACGCCTGGCGGTCACCGGCTTGCGAGACGGCCTGCATCAGTTCGCACAGTTCTTCGCTTGTTGGCATCGCTCCGCGGTTCTGCTGCAGCGTCAGGATCGACCGGGCCAACGAGCGGAAGGCCGGCGGCGTCGGAGCCGCTGCCCGGGGCTGTGGGACGGGGTTCATGCAGCTGGTACGCAGCGGCTGCGAAATTAGATCACAGCGATTTGCCGGCCCGAACGATCCAAATGCGGGCCGGCCGCGTAGAAACTGCAAACCACGCAACCCGACGGCCTCGAGCCCCAGCCACATGACGATCGCCTCCGCGCCCCGCCCCCATGCCGTCGACAGCGCCGACGGGAAGCCGGCACTGAATGTGGCGGTGATCGGCAGCGGCATCTCCGGCCTGTCGGCCGCCTGGCTGCTGTCGCAGCGGCACCGGGTGACGCTCTTCGAGGCCGATCGCCGGCCCGGCGGACACAGCCACACGGTGGACGTGCGGACCGCCGACGGCAGCGTGGCGGTCGACACCGGCTTCATCGTCTACAACGAGAGCGCCTATCCCAATCTCAGCGCCCTCTTCGCCCACCTGGGGGTGGCGACGCAGGCGACCGAGATGTCCTTCGGGGTGAGCCTGGACGATGGCGCGCTCGAATATGCCGGCACCGACCTGGCGTCCCTGTTCGCCCAGCGCCGCAATCTCTGGAGCCCGCGCTTCTGGTCGATGCTGCGCGACCTGGTGCGGTTCTACCGGCGCGCGCCGGCGGACGCGGCGCGCGCCGGCCTGCTGCCGCTGGACGACTATCTCGACCAGCAGGGCTACGGGCGCGCCTTCCGCGAAGACCACCTCTATCCGATGGCCGCCGCGATCTGGTCGACGTCGGCGGCCCGCGTCGGCCAGTACCCGACCGAGGCCTTCGTGCGCTTCTGCGAGAACCACCACCTGCTGCAGCTGTCCGGCCGGCCGGCATGGCGCACCGTCAGCGGCGGCAGCCGCTCGTACGTGCGGCGCATGACCGACGCGCTGGCCGGGGGCCTGCGGCTCGACAGCGCGGCGGTGGCGATCGCGCGCGATGCCGACGGCGTGGTGGTGCATGGCGCAGCCGGCGACGCCGAGCGCTTCGACGAGGTGGTGATCGCCACCCATGCCGACCAGGCCCTGCGCCTTCTGCCCGATGCCAGCGAGGCGGAACAGCGCCTGCTCGGTGCCTTCCGCTACAGCCGCAACCTGGCGGTGCTGCACAGCGATCCGGCGCTGATGCCCAGGCGGCCGGCCGTATGGTCGAGCTGGAACTACCTCGCCGACCGCCGCGAGCAGCGCGCCGACGCGCTCTGCGTCAGCTACTGGATGAACCGCCTGCAGCAACTGCCGGAACGCACCCCGCTCTTCCTCACGCTGAATCCGATGCGGCAGCCGCGCCCGGAACACCTGATCCGCAGCGAGGTCTACGAGCACCCGATGTTCGACGCCGACGCGATCCGCGCGCAGCGGGGGCTGTGGTCGCTGCAGGGGCAGCGGCGCACCTGGTTCTGCGGGGCCTATTTCGGGTCGGGCTTCCATGAGGACGGCCTGCAGGCCGGGCTCGCGGTCGCCGAGGCGCTGGGCGGCGTGCGCCGGCCCTGGAACGTGCCCGGCGAATCGTCCCGCCTGCATCTGCCGGCCAGCGCCGAAAGCCAGCGGGCATGAATCGCGCGGCCCCCATGAATTCGGCCATCTACGTCGGCAGCGTGATGCACCAGCGCCTGCGTCCGGCGCGGCACCGTCTGGACTACCGGATCTTCTCGCTGCTGCTCGACATCGACGAGCTGCCGATGCTGGCGCGCCGGCTGCGCTTCTTCTCGCACAACCGCTTCAACCTGTTCAGCTTCCACGACGGCGATCACGGCGCGGGCAAGGTCAAGGGCAATGTCGATGGCCCCGGCACCCTGCGCGACCATGTAGAAGGCCAGCTGCTCGCCGCCGGGCTCCAGCGCGGCGGCGCGATCCGGCTGCTCAGCATGCCGCGCATCCTCGGCCATGCCTTCAATCCGCTCAGCGTCTACTTCTGCCACCGGCCCGATGGCGCGCTGCAGGCCCTGCTCTACGAGGTCAACAACACCTTCGGCGAGCGGCACAGCTACCTGATCGAGGTCGATCCGGCGCAAGGCGACACAGCGACGATCCGCCAGCAATGCGACAAGGGCTTCCATGTGTCGCCCTTCATGGCGCTCGACATGCGCTACCGCTTCCACATCGATGCGCCGCGCGACGACAGCGCGAGCCTGCGCATCGGCGTGACGGCCGACGATGCGCAAGGCGCGCTGCTCCATGCGCAGTTCGACGCGCAGCGGCGCGAGCTCGACGACCGCGCGCTGCTGCGCATGTTCGCCTCGCATCCGCTGCTGGCGCTCAAGGTCGTCGCGGCGATCCACTGGGAAGCGCTGCGCCTCTGGATCAAGGGCGTGAGCCTGCATGCCCATCCCGCTCCCCCGTCACGGCCGGTGACGATCATCAAAGCCAAGGACTCATGAACACCTCCTCCTCGCCCGCCAAGGCCTTCGGCACCGAGCCGTCCGGCAACGACTTCCCGGCGCCTCCGCTGCCGCGCCCGCGAGGCAGCGGGCCGTCGTCGATGCATCCGCTGCGCGGCCTGCTGGAGCGGCTGCTGCGCGGCCTGGCCTGCGGCACGCTCAGCGTGCAGCTGCCCGGCGGCGAGCGCATCGAGGGCCGCGGTGCCGAGCCGGGCCCGCATGCCGCGCTCACGCTGCACCGCTGGCGGCCGCTGCTCCGCCTGATGCTGCAGGGCGACCTTGGGATGGCCGAGTCTTACCGCGATGGCGATTGGTCGACGCCCGACCTGGTGGAGCTGCTCGAATTCGGCAGCCGCAACGAGGCCGGCTGGGGCCGCGTGCTCGAAGGCTCCTGGGCGGCGCGCTGCACCGGCCGCCTGTTCGGCCTGCTGCGCGCCAACACGCGGCGCGGCAGCCGGCGCAACATCGCCTACCACTACGACATCAGCAATGCCTTCTATGCGCAGTGGCTGGACCCGCAACTGATCTATTCGAGCGCCCTCTACGCCAACGGCGACGAGTCGCTGGAACTCGCGCAGGAGCAGAAACTGGCGCGCATCGTCGAGCTGCTGGCGCCGCCTCCGCAGGCCTCGGTGCTGGAGATCGGCTGCGGCTGGGGCGCGCTGGCGCTGCGGCTCGCAGGCCGCCACGGCGCGCGGCTGACCGGCCTCACGCTGTCGAACGAGCAGCTCGCGCATGCGCGCGAGCAGGTGTCGGCGCAAGGCCTCGACCATGCGGTCGACCTGAGGCTGCAGGACTACCGCGACGTGCAGGGCCAATACGACCGCATCGTCTCCATCGAGATGCTGGAGGCGGTCGGCGAACACTACTGGCCGCTCTACTTCCAGACCTTGCGCGACAGGCTCAAGGCCGGCGGCTCGGGCGTGCTGCAGGTGATCACCATCGACGACGCCTATTTCGAGCGCTATCGCGCCAGCACGGACTTCGTTCAGCGCTTCATCTTCCCGGGCGGCAAGCTGCCTTCGGTCCAGGCGATGAAAGCCGAGGCCGAGCGCGCCGGCCTGCGCCTCGAGCAGGCGCTGTCCTTCGGCGACAGCTACGCAAGCACCCTGGCCGAATGGCGGCGCCGCTTCACCGCCGCATGGCCGGCCATCGCCGAGATGGGCTTCGACGCATCGTTCCGACGGCTCTGGGAGTACTACCTCTGCTATTGCGAAGCGGGCTTTCGCACCGGGCGCGTGGATGTCGGGCTCTTCACCTTCAGGCATGCCAACTGAATTGAAACACCCCCCCGTGCGGCGGCCGGCTTCGCGGCCGCGGATCGTTGCGGGCGTAGGTTCAATGCGATGCGGGTGGTGCGCAGCGACATGGAGAACTGATGGCTTCGCATTGATCCGACCGCGGCCATCGGGCGTATCAGATGCAGGCGCCGCGCACTCGCAGCGCGCCCAACCAAACCCTTCCAAGGAGCTCTCCATGAACATGCGCATCATCGCCATCGCAGCCCTCTCCGGATTCGCAGCCATTGGCGCCCAGGCCTTCGAGGGTGAGCAGAACCCGCTGCCGCAACAGCCCTTCATGTCGACGATGCCGCGCGCCGCTGTCAAGACGCAGGCCATGCAGCCCATCGCGATCAGCAACGGCGGCACCGGCGTCCAGGCGTCCACCGGCATGGCCGACCGGGCCAGCGTGCGTGCCGGTGCCCGCGCGATCACGCGAAACGGTGCGGCGACCTACGGCGACTATTTCTGAGGCCTCGGCCGGGGATTCAGCCCTGCGCTGGCGGCGGTATCGGCAAATCATCCAGCCGCCTGAATTCCTGCAGCGAGAAACTCGTCTGCACCTGGCGCGCCCCAGGCAGCCGGTGCAGCTTGCTCTGCAGAAGTTGCGAATAGCTGTCGAGGTCGCGCGCCACCACCATCAGCATGAAATCCGCCGCGCCGGTGATGCCATGGAACATCACGACCTGCGGGATGGCGCGCACCGCTTCGACGAATTCGGCGGAGCGGGCCTCGGTCTGGAAGTCGAGGCTGATGCTCACGAAGGCCACCACGCCGTAGCCCAGCGCGCGCCGGTTCAGCCGGGCGTGGTAGCCGTCGATCAAGCCCGCCTCCTCCAGCCGCTTGATGCGACGCCAGCAGGGCGACTGCGACAGGCCGGTCATCTGGGCCAGCTCGCTGGTGGTGAGCCGGGCATTGCGCTGCAGCGCTTCGAGCAGCTGGCGATCGATCTCGTCGGTCTCGATTTGCATTGATCAACCTTCATATGGCGTTTTCTGGGTTGAATTATGCGCATATCAAAAAAAGCTTGGCATGACGATTCGGAGATTCAAGAATCGCGCTCCGTCCACGCCTTCTTCGGAGATGCCATGACCGCCGCCGCCCCTTCGCTCTTCTCCCATGTGCCGCCCTATGGCGGCGACCCGATCCTCTCGCTGATGGAAAGCTTCCAGGCCGACCCGCGCGCCGAAAAAGTCTCGCTGAGCATCGGCATCTATTTCGACGACGCCGGCCGGCTGCCGGTGCTGCCTTCGGTGCGCAAGGCCGAGAGCGCGATGCTGCAGGAGATCGGGCCGCGCCCCTACCTCCCGATGGAAGGCATTGCCGACTACCGCGGCGCGGTGCAGCGCCTGCTCTTCGGCGCGTCGCACGACGCGGTCGCCAACGGCCGCATCGCCACCGTGCAGACGCTGGGCGGCTCGGGCGGCCTGAAGGTCGGCGCCGATTTCCTGCACCTCTACTTCCCGAAGGCCGAGGTCTGGGTCAGCGATCCGACCTGGGAAAACCATCGCGCGATCTTCGAGGGCGCGGGCCTCAAGGTGCACAGCTATCCCTACTACGACCCGGCCACCGGCGGCCTGTGCTTCGACCAGATGCTGGCCTGCATCGACGCGCTGCCGAAGCACAGCATCGTGCTGCTGCACGCCAGCTGCCACAACCCGACCGGCGTCGACCTGACGAAAGCGCAGTGGCAGGCGCTGATCCCGGTGCTGCGCCAGCGCGAGCTGATCCCCTTCATCGACATCGCCTACCAGGGCTTCGGCGACGGCCTGGACGAAGACGCCTTCGCGCTGCGCGCCCTGGCCGATGCCGGCATCCAGTTCTTCGCGGCCAATTCCTTCTCGAAGAACTTCTCGATGTACGGCGAGCGCGTCGGCGGCCTCAGCGTGGTCTGCAACGACCGCGACGCGGCCGAGGTGGTGCTCGGCCAGCTCAAGGCCACGGTGCGGCGCAACTACTCGACCCCGCCGACGCACGGCGCGCGGGTGGTGTCGCGGGTGCTCAACGACCCGGCCCTGTTCGCCCAGTGGCAGGCCGAGACCGGCGAGATGCGCCAGCGCATCCGCGCCATGCGCGAGCGCCTGCATGCGGTGCTCGACGAGACCTTCAAGGGCCGCATCGACTTCGGCTACCTGCTCACCCAGCGCGGCATGTTCAGCTACACCGGCCTGAGCGAAGCGCAAGTGAACCGCCTGCGCGACGAACATGCGGTGTACCTGGTGCGCTCGGGCCGCATGTGCCTGTCGGGGCTGACCCATGCCAACGTCGACCATGTGGCCCGCTCGATGGCGGCGGTGCTGGTCTGAGCGGCGCCTTTCGATGAAGAAGATCATCGACACCGGCCTGCCCGCGCTGGCCCAGCCCTTCTCCTGGGCGACCAGCGCGGGCGGCCTGCTCTTCACCGCACACGGTCCGCTGCGGCCCGATGGCAGCATCGATACCGGTCCCATCGAGGAGCAGGCCCGTCTCACCTTCGCCAACCTGAAGCAGGCGCTTCAGGCGGCTGGCGGCACGCTGGACGACGTGACCCAGGTGCTGATCTACATGACCGATGTCAAGGACATGCCGCGCATCGATGCGGTGTATCGCGAATTCTTCGCGGCCCCCTATCCGAACCGTTCCAGCATGGGCGTGGCGGGCCTGGTGGTGCCCGGAATGAAGATCGAGATCGTGGCCTACGCGGTGGTGTAAAGCACCCCCCCGAGCGGCTTCGCCGCTCCAGAACTTGATCACCCCCCGAGCGGCTTCGCCGCTCCCCCCTCTCTTGCGCCTTCGGCTTGGAGGGGGGCGCACCCGAAGGCCCGGCAGAGCCGGTTCCTTGAGTGCCCTGGAAGGCTGCCCGCTCCGCGGCAGTCCGCTCGTTGAGCGACCATCGGCCGCCAGTGCGCCCCCGGCAGCACCTGCCGCCCGGCACAGCGCCCTACAGCCCCGACTGCTCGATCAGCACCGACAGCGCGCTGTCGATCCAGCCGCCGGCCAGGCTCTCGCGCTTGCCGTCGAAATGCACCCGCACTTCGTGCACCGCCTCGATCGGCTCGTCGGCCTCGCCTTCGACCAGCACGCGGAACCAGGCATCGGCCGGCTTCAGCTCCTTCTTGGGCAGCGTCGGGTTCAAGGGGATCGGGCCGCCGTGGTCCTGCGCCAGCAGCAGGTGCGGCAGCCGATTGACCGGGCTGTTGTCGATCGCGCTGACCACGCCCTCCAGCTTGCGCGTGCGGCCCTTGACCATCACCACCGCGTGGGCGCCGGTCGCGAGCCGCTGCCGGTCGCGCTCGGACACCAGGGCCTCGACCCGCCAGCGGCGGCCGTCGACCACCATCGCGATCAGCTGCGTCGGACCCACCCAGGTGCCCGGCCGCAGGTCGGGATCGACGTCCCGCACCGTGCCCTGCTGCGCCGCGACGATGCGCAGCCGCAGCAGCTCGGCCTCGCGGGCGCGCCGTTCGGCGTCGTAGCGCGAGGCCAGCTGCTCGGCCACCACCGAACGGGCCGCGCCATCGTCGGGCATGTCGAGCGCGCCGCGCGCCGAGCGGGCGTAGGCCGCCGCGAGGGCGACCGCCTTGTCGCGTTCCTCGGCCTGGTTCGGCGCGTCCAGCTCCACCAGCACGCCGCCGGATTTCGTCGCCGCGTCGTTGCGCATGTCGCTGCGCTCCAGCTGCGCGGCGAAGGGCGAATAGACCGGCTGCTCGCTCGCCGCCTTCAGCACGCCGGGCGCCGAGATACCAGAGAACCAGGGCACCAGCAGCACCAGCGCGGCGATGCCCAGCAGCAGGCCGCCGAAGACGAGGCGCGGACGACGGATCTCGGCGCGCCGCTGCCACCAGACGCGCAGCTCGCCGAAGATCGGCCGGCCCAGGAAGACCACGATCTCGACCGCGAACAGGAACACGCCGAGCGCCTTGAAGAAGGCGTGGTAGACCACCACCGCGATGCCGACGAAGAGCACCAGCCGGTAGATCCAGGTGGCGAAGGCGAAGCCGATCAGGAAGCGGCGGAACCAGGGCGTGAGCACCTCGGTCGATGGCTCGTCCAGCCCCGGGATCAGCCGCCTGAGCGCGCGCCGCGCCTGCCTGCCGGCGCGCTCGTGCAGCCCGGGGAAATCGAGCGCGTCGGTCAGCATGTAGTAGCCGTCGAAGCGCATGAAGGGGCTGGCATTGACCAGCAGCGTCAGCACCCAGGCGGTGGTCGCGAGGAAGAACAGCGCGTTGCGGAAGTTGCCGTCGGGCATGAAGGCCCAGAGGAAGGTCGACCACGCAGCCAGCAGCAGCTCGGCCGCGATGCCCGCCGACGCGATCGCGAAGCGGTGGCGCGACTGCTCCAGCTTCCAGCTCTCGCCGGTGTCGGTGTAGGGCATCGGCCACATCACCAGCAACGCCACGCCCATGTGGCCGACCCGCACGCCATGCCGGGTCGAGACGATGGCATGGCCGAACTCGTGCAGCACCTTCGAGAACACCAGCGCGGCGCCGAAGCCGATCACGCCGGACCAGCTCAGCGCGCCGCGCAGGTTGGCCTGCACCAGGTCCAGCTGGCGCGCCGCCAGCGCGATGCCGACCAGCGCCGCCGCCGCGCTCAGCCCGATGAACCAGCCGCTGAAGAGCCAGCGCACCCAGGGCATCAAGAGGCCCAGCCAATGCGCCGGCCGCACCAGCGGCACGCGGATGAACAGGTAGTTGTTGAGCAGCCAGCGCCACAGCGGCATCTCGGGCTTGCGGCGCGCGACCCGCAGCAGCTGGTGCTGGGCCAGGAAACGGGCGAACTGGTCCACGTCCTCGGCCAGCGGCGCCAGCGTGCTGCCGCGCGCGATGTCGTCGGCGATCGCCTCTGCATCGGCCAGGCCCCAGCGCTGCAGCATCTCGAACTCCAGCCAGCCGATGCGGAAGAAGAGGTTGCGCACCGGATCGCAGATGTGCCAGGCCGGCGAGCCGTCGCGGTTGGCCCCGGCCGGGTTGATCTGCAGCTCCTCGCGCAGCGCCGGCCAGGGCGGGGCGGGCTGCGGGCGGGACTGGGCCACGCCCTCCGGCGGCAGGCCAGGCAGCGCGGCCGCGTTCAGCATCCGCACCACTCCCGCGCCGCGGCGAAGGGCCGGCGGAACATCAGGTAGCCGAGCACGGTCCAGTCGCCCGAGATGCGCGCGGTGCCGCGCAGGCCGATGCGCGCCTGGGCCGAATGCCCCTCGACCGTGCCGCGCAGCAGGTAGCTGGCGACGCCGTTCGGCGCCTCGATGACCTGGTAGCCGGCGTAGTCGAGCCGCGCCTGCACCGGGTCGAGCGGCGCCACCCGCATGAACATCGTCATCGACGCGCCCGGGCGCAGGTTCACCGCCTCGTTGACCGGCGCCCAGGCCTGCAGTCCGAGCACCGCCGGATCGGCCAGCAGGCCGACCCGCTCGCCGGTCTGCACCGGCCGCCCGGCCCAGTCGTTGGGATCCGAATAGACGAAGACGCCGGCGCTGGGCGCCTTGATCTCTAGCTGCGCCATCTCGCGCTGCAGCGAATCGACGTCGACCTGGCGCTCGCGCAGCTTGCCTTCGGCGATATTGAGCTCGGCCTTGGCGGCCTGGGTCTCGATCGCGCGCTGCGAGGCCTGCAGCAGGTCGACCTTGGCCGAGGCCAGCGCCGCCTGCGCCACCGCCTGACGGTTGTAGAGCGTGCTGTCGTCCAGCTCGGCCAGCACCTGGCCGGCCTCGACCGGCGTGTTGGGCTTGACCACCATGCGCTTGATCACGCCGTCGCGCGGCGAGGAGATCACCTGGCTGTGGTTGGACACCACCTCGGCCGGCACCAGCGCGTATTCGCGCACCGGCACCAGCAGCAGCAGCGGCAGCGCCAACAGCGCCCAGCGGAAGGCGCGGCGCGCCCAGAGGCCGGCCCACATCGTGCCGATCGAGCGGCGCCGCTCGGTCAGCGCCCACCAGGCATGGCCATAGAGCACGGCCGCCTGCAGCAGCAGGTATTCGGGCGCGCCGGCATCGAACTCGACCGGCCAGGGCGTCTCGCGCGCCAGGAACAGCGCCGCGCGGGCGCGGCCGTCCGGGCCCGCCAGCGACAGCAGCCAGACATGGTCGGGCATCCATTCGGCCCACTGCGCGGCCAGCGCCGGCGGCAGCATGGCCGGCGACAGCGCCAGCGCGCGCGCGCCGGCCGGCAGCGCATCGAGCTGCGCCCGCACGTGGTTGGCAACCTCGGCCAGCCACAGCGCATAGGGCGAGTTGGCATCGATGTCGGCCAGGCCCGAATGGGCCGCCAGGCGGGTGCGGCGCGCGCCGAAGAAGCCGACCAGCGCGGCCTGCCGGTAGCCGGCCAGCGCATGGGTCTCGTTGCAGAAGATGAAGGCCAGGTCGGCAGCGCTGCGCGCGGCATGGACCTTCGCCGCCAGGCCGTGGAAGGCGAGATCGGTCACTGGCTGGCCTCGAAGCGGGCGGCCTTCACTGCGGCGGGCGCGCGCGCACCTGGCCGCTCATGCCCGGCAGCACCTGGCCGGCGCTGCTGGCCAGCTCGGTCTCGATCTCGACCGTCTGGCTGACCGCATCGACCCGGCCGGCGATGCGGGTGACCTTGAGCGTGACCTTGCCGCCGGTCTCGTCGACTTCGCCCTCGAGCTTGTCGCCGACCTTGATCCAGGCCAGCCACTGCGAAGGCACGTTCATGCGCGCCTTGGGGGCGCCGCTGCTGACCAGCTCGATCACCGGCGCGCCGGGATTCACGCCCTGCCCCACCTTCACATGCACGCGCGCCACCTTGCCGCTGAAGGGCGCGACGAAATTGCACTGGGCCACCTGGGCATCGAAGATCCTGACCTGGCTCTGCGCCTTGTTGACGTTGGCCGCGGCCAGCTCGACCTCGACCTCTGCGGCCGACTGCAGGCCCTGCAGCTTCTGCTTGGCGTCGTACTGGACCCGGGCCGCTTCCTGCTCGGCGCGCGCCGCCTCGCGCCGGGCCTGCACCTCGGCACAGTCGAAGGAGGCGACCACCTCGCCAGCGCGCACGTTGTCGCCCAGGCCCACCGGCAGCCTGGCGATGCGGCCGGCCACGGCAGCGGAAAGAATGCTCTCCTGCGCCGCCACCACCAGGAAGCGCACCGGCGCGGTATTGGCCGAGGCGGCGGCGGACGTGGACGTGCGCGGTGCCGGTGCGGCCGCGGAAGGCGCCACGGGCGCGGCCGCCGGCCTGGTCTGCGCCATCGCCTGCAGGCAGAGCCCGGCGGCGAGCAGCGCACCGGCGAAGGCGCGCAGGCGCCTGGTTGCACGCGCCTGGCCGCGCATCGGCTGGAGAAGCATCGACTTCGAATCGAACATCACGACGGCGCCCTCAGGTGTTCTTCGCGACCACGGCGGTGTCGCGCGCGGCGCGGCGCACGTCGCCGATCACCGACAGGGCCGCGGCCTCCGCGAAGGCGGCCAGCGAGCGTTCGCTGGTCTCGCTCGGCAGGTAGCTGGTGTAGTCGCGGGCCAGCAGCTGCTTGCCGGACGGATCGCTCAGCGTCACGTGCCATTGCGCGCGCGCCGTGCCCTTGGAGGCCACCGGCTTGTAGCTCATGGTCAGCAGCAGCGCGTCGCCGCCCTGGCTGGTCGCGATCTCGTTGCGCGTGACGATGCGCTCGACGGCGCCGCGCACCGTGGCCTCGTTGACGCCGCGCGGCAGGTCGGCCACCCGCACGGACACCGGCCGACTCATGCTCTGCGCGCTCACCGGGCGCAGGAAGACGTTCTTCTCGCCGGCGGCCAGGCTGCTGTCGATGGCCTTGGCCAGGGTCGGGATATCGGTCGACTCGACCTCCTCCGGCAGCAGGTCGACGCCCACCGAATTCAGCACCCGGCCGTAGGCGGCCTGGGTCGCGGCATAGGCGCTCGCCAGCTGGAAGCGCGACACCAGCGCGCGCGAGTCGGTGCGCAGCGATTCGAGTTCGCTCTCGAGCCGGTTGTTCGCGCCAGCGCGCGACACGCTGGCCATGCGCTGGTCGACGCGGCTCGATTCGGAGGCCAGGTCCTGGTCGACTACCGCGAGCTTGTAGCGCTCGACCGAGACCCGGACCTGGGTGATGACCGCCATCGACAGCGCCTGGCGGCGCGCCTCGTCGGTCTTCTGCCGGGCATCGTTGGTGCGGTTGATCGCCGGGATCGCGGCCAGCCGAAGCAGGTCCATCGACATCAGCAGGCCGGAGTCGGCCCAGCTGCTGTTGTAGAGGTAGTCGTTCGAGTCGTAGCGACCGCCGGTGTAGAGGTTCAGGCTGGGGAAGAGCGCGGCGATCTGCTTCTTGGCCTCGACCTGGCCGATGCGGGCCTGGTAGTCCTCCTCGCGCAGTTCGGGGCGGTTCATCAGCGCATAGAGCTCCAGCTTGTCGAGGTCGACCGGCGCTGGCGCCAGGCTGGCATCGGCGCTCTCGACCAGCGTGTAGCTGCTGCCCGGCGGCAGGCTCATGAGCGCGGCCAGCTCGCTCTTGGCCAGCTGCATCTCCTGGCGCTTGGCATTGACCAGCACCTGCGCGTCGAGCAGCGAGCGCTGGTAGGCCAGGCTCTGCGTCGGCGGCAGCACGCCCGCGCCTTCGGCTTCGCGCGACTTGGCAAGCGCATCCTCGATGCGCACCGTGAGCTGGTCGGCCTCATCGAGCAGGCGCTGGGCGCCGAGCGCGCGCCAGTAGGCGTTGCGCACGTCCTGCACGATGTTCTGCAGGATCTTGCGGCGGCGCTCCTCGGCGATGTTCACCGCATCGCCGGCCTGCTTGGCGCGGTAGTAGCTGAGGCCGAAGTCGAGCGCGTTCCACGACAGCGTGGCGCGACCGTAGAAATGCTGGCGGGTTTCCGAGGTCGACGGCCGCAGGCTCACGATGCCGTCCTGGATGCCGACGCTGGTGCCGCCGGAATCGTTGCTGCGGCTGTTGTAGCCGGCGTCGGCCACCAGCTTGGGCAGCATGTCCATCTCGGAGACGTCGAGCAGGCCCCGGGCCATGGTCGACTCCATCATCTTGAGGCGGTAGTCGAGGTTGTACTTCAGCGCCCGCGCCAGCGCGTCGGCATAGCTGATCTGGCCGCCGACCGGCAGCTGCCCCTTGAACATCGCCGCCTGGTCCTTCTGCACCCGCTGCGTGACTTCGTCGGTGGTCATCTTCACCGGGCTCATGTTGCAGCCGGCCAGCAGCAGTGCGGCGGCCAGTGCGGCCAGGCTGGGGCGGGACGGGAATTTCACAGTCTTCATCTCGTTGTCGTTCACGTTGTTGTGAGGTGCCCGGTCGCCGGGCGTCCAGAGCTTCGAAAGGGTTGCGGCGCTCATCGCGGTGAAGCCGGCGTGGATCGCGGTGCCGCCGGCACCTCGACGCGCAGCGCACTGACGCGCTGCTCCTGGACCTTCACCTTGTCGCGCACGCTGCCGCGCTGGGCGGCCGCGTCATGCAGCCGGGCCGAGAAGGAACGCGCCTGCGGCGTCGCTGCGGGCGCCGCGACGTCGGCCGCCGGGCGCGGCCCGCTGATGACGAAGCGCTCGCCGGTGAAGCCGTTGAAGTCGCCGAAGAGCGCATTGCTGCCGGCCTGCGGCAGGCCGTCGCCCAGGCCGCGCTGGGCCAGCCCCAGCTCGATGTCGCGCGCCACGGCCACCGAGAAGGCCACGCCGTCCCGGCTCACGTGCTCGCCGATGTCCATGCCCTGGCCGATGCCCGGCAGGTAGCCGTAGCTGTATTCGCCGTCGTGGCCGTCGCGCACCGCTTCGTCGACACCGCCGGCGACCCGGGTCGCCATGCCGGCGCTGATCGCCTCGCTGAGCCGCTGCGACTCGCGCACCGCCAGCTGCACGAAGAGCGCGGGCTCCATGCCCTGGCTGATCAGCCGGGTCGGCTCGACGAAGTCGCTGGGCCAGACGTCGTCGCCGAGCGCCGGCTGTGGCGGCGTCGCGCCCTTGATCGTGATGATCAGCTGGGCCGAGCTGCGGCTGCCGTCCGAATCGGTGATGGTGTAGTCGAAGACCTCGGTCAGGGTCTGGCCCTCCGCCAGCTGCGCCAGCCGGGTGCTGGACTGGTTCACCGAGTAGGTGTAGGTGCCGTCGGCGTTGAGCCGGAGGCTGCCGTAGTTGCCGGCCAGCGCCGCGCCGCCGACCACGCCGGCGTGCCCGTCGAAGGAGAAGCCGGTGACCGGCGTGGCGGTGTAGTCGGCGCCGATGCGGTCGGCCACGTCGCCCGGGCCGCGGCCCGCGCCGCCCACCACGTTGCCGCTGACGCTGGCATTGGGCAGCGCGATGCCGATGCTGGCGCGGTCGGTGAGCGCGGTCGGCACGTCGTCGATCACCAGCACGTTCAGCACGTTGCTGACGCTGGAGCCGGCGCGGTCGTGGACGGTGATGGCGATCGGGTCGACGACGTTGCCGCCGCTGTTGTCCTGGCGCCCGCCCAGCGTGTAGCCGTAGTGCACGACGCCGGTAGCAGGGTCGTAGCCGGTCAGCGTCAACTGGCCCATGGCGGTGCCGATGACGACCGGGCTGCTGCCCAGGCTGGCCAGTTGCGCCGGGCTCACGTCCTTGCCGTCGATGGTCAGGCCGGTGAGTCCGTCGGGCGCATGGACGACGAAGGTGCCGGTGGAGGTCTCGCTGCTGTCGGCCGGATCGCCCAGGCCGTGTTCCTCGACCGAGGCGTATGCATTGCCGTTCTCGTCGGTGGGCTTCTGCGAGCCGCTGCCCTTGTCGCCGCTCAGGTCCAGTGTCGGCACGTCGTTGCTGCCGTGGATGGTGATGGTCAGCGTGGCGGTGGAACTGTCGCCATCGGCGTCGGTGATGGTGTAGTGCACCGTCTCGATGAGGCTCTCGCCCGCGATAAGGTGCTGCACCGCGGGGTTGGAATTGTCCAGCGTGTAGCTGTAGCTGCCGTCGGCATTGACGACGACGCTGCCATAGGCGGTGGCCAGGGCGCTGCCCACGCTGCCCTTGCTGCCGCCGAACTCGACGCCGGTGACCGGCACGCCGTTGCTGTTGTCGGCGCCGGTCGTGTCGTTGGCCTTGACGTTGCCGCGGATGGTCGCGATGCCGTCCTCGGTCACGTCATTGCTGTCGGCAGCGGCCACCGGCACGTCGTCGACGACGCGCACGCCGAGCGTGCCGGTGCTGGTGGCGCCGCCGGCGTCGAGCACGCTGAGCGCTACGGGATCGATGGTGGCGCCGGCATTGGGCTGGTTCACCGCGCCGTCGAGGGTGTAGGTGTAGTGCAGGTCGCCGGCGATCGGCACCAGGCCGTTGAGCGTGATGTTGTCGAAGCCGGTCAGCACCAGGGTGCCCTCCGGGGTGAGGACCGTGATCGGCGTCGTACCGAGGTTGCGCAGGTCCGCCAGGCTGAGCGTGGTCCCGCCGACCGTCACCGATGTCAGGCCGTCGCCGGCGGCGATCGCGATCACGCCGCTGTTGCGCTCGCTGGTGTCGGGGCCGGCGGGGCCGTCGGTCAGGCCGTGTTCGTAGATGTCGACCTGGCCGTCGGCCGCGCCGTTGCCGTCGACCGCCACGATGCTGGGACCGTCGGCGGCATCGGTGTGGCCGTTGATGGTGATGGTCAGCGTCGACGGCGAGCTGTTGCCGTCGCTGTCGGTGATGGTGTAGTTCAGCAGCTCGGTCAGCGTCTCGCCGGTCTTCAATGCGTTGACCGTCGGGTTGGTGTTGTCCAGCGTGTAGCTGTAGCTGCCGTCGGCATTCACCTGGATGGTGCCGAAGGCGGTCGCGATGCTGCTGCCCGCCGCGTGCGAGGCGCCGCCGAAGCTGAAGGAGGTCACCGGGCCGGGCACGGCAGGGCCGTCCGCGCCGATGCGGTCGTTGCTCGTCACGCTGCCGGTGATCGTCGCCGTGCCGTCCTCGGTCACGCTGTTGGTGTCGGGCCGTGCGGTCGGCGCGTCGTTGACGATGCGCACGCTCAGGGTGCCGCTGGCGCTGTTGCCGGTGGGCGCGCCCGACAGGTCGGTCACCACCACCGCGATGTCGTCGGTGCTGTCCACGCCGGCCTGGCTCTGCTTCGTGTTCAGCGTGTAGGTGTAGCTCAGCGTGCCCGCGGTCGGCACGCTGCCCGGCACGTTGCCCACCGTCGCCGTCGGCGCGAAGCCGGTCAGGAGCAGCGTGCTGCCGTCCGCCGTCGTGATGCTCACCGGGGTGCCCGCGCTCAGGCCCGCCAGTTGCGCCGTGCTCAGCACCGTGCCGCCCACGCTCACGCTCTGCAGGCCGTCGGCGGCCGTCACGTTGATCGTGCCGGAGACGGTGCGGCTTTCGCCGG